>SDBT01003350.1_pt1 | contig 27774 bp, 18 predicted proteins | sample 2277101 | NCBI WGS metagenome assembly SDBT01 (sample SAMN10404973, study PRJNA504765) | marine sediment metagenome | isolation source: marine sediment core GS10_PC15, 103 cmbsf | place: Arctic Ocean: Southern Knipovich Ridge | collected 2010 | reverse complement strand
GGGGCAGCTCATCATGGAGGCCGTTGAAATCAGCCAGTGCATCCTGCAGATGGAAACCGACGAGGGAGTTATCGACGGAGCAGCCATCGCCCGACGCCTGCTGGAAGAATTCCACAAAGACCAGGATTACGAAGTGAAGGTTCCGCTCGAACTGATCGCCCAGCAGAAAAAGCAGCGACGCCTCTGGAACATCATGCTGATCGCGATTACGTCGGTTTCGCTGCTGGTTGGCGGAATCGGAATCATGAATATCATGCTTGCCAGCGTTACCGAGCGAACCCGCGAGATCGGTGTGCGGAGGGCGTTGGGGGCAAAGAGGCGCGATATCGTGGTGCAGTTTCTGGTGGAGTCCGTCGCGTTGACGACGGCTGGCGGATTGATAGGCATCGGCGCAGGCGTGCTGCTGCCCCAGACCATCGAAAGCGGGCTTGGCTTTAAGACCATCATCCTGCCGATGACGCTGTTCATGCCCTTCGTGATGGCGGTGGTGGTGGGGCTTGTCAGTGGTATCTACCCGGCGCTGCGGGCTGCAAAGCTCGATCCGATCGTCGCGCTGCGACATGAATAAACGGCAAATAACAAACAAGCACCAAATCACAAATAACAAACAAGTACCAAATAACAAATTCCAAACTTCCATAGCGGAGGTTTGGAATTTATCGTTTAGGACATTGAGTATTGTTTGTTATTTGGTTCTTGGGATTTGGTACTTATTCGCAATTTGTGATTTGTTTTATTCTACCTTGCCGACGCGGATGTCCAGTTCGGAGCGGTTTTGCAGGCGATCCTTCGTGCCGTCCTTGATCCACAGGATGCGATCCGACTTATCGAGCATCTTGTGGTCGTGGGTAGCTGTAATCACCGTCACTCCGTGGTGGTCGCAGAGCATTCTCAGGATATTGATGATCTCCTCGCCGGTGTGCAAGTCGAGGTTGGCGGTGGGTTCGTCAGCCAGGATGATCGTCGGTTCCATCGCCAGCGCGCGGGCGATAGCCACGCGTTGCTGCTGTCCGCCCGAAAGCTCGTGCGGGCGATGGTGCAGGCGATCGCCCAGACCAACTTCGGTGAGTACCTCCGCTGCGCGGGCTTCGCAAGAATGAGTGTCCAAGCCCGAAAACAGCAGGGGAAGCATGGTGTTGCGAAGGGCCGTCAAAGCCGGTATCAGGTTGAACGCCTGGAAGATGTATCCGAAATGGCGATTGCGGATATACGCAAGCTGTCTGGAAGTCTGCTTGGTGATGTCGATTCCGGATATGTGGATATCGCCGCTGGTGGGTTTGTCCAGCGCGCCGACCATGTTGAACAGCGTACTCTTACCCGATCCGCTGGGGCCCATAACCGAAAGATACTCGCCGTGGAAAACGTCCAGGTCCAAGTCGTGGAGGGCGTAGATATCCTGCCCGCCCATCCTGTAGACCTTCGAGACGTCTCTGCATGTGATTATGACTTCTTTACTCATGCGTAAGTTTCGCTTTCCTATCAGAAGGGGATCCTGATGACGGATTTGGCAAGGAAGTTAATGCCGATGCCAAAGACGGTAATCAGGCCCATGCCGCAGGCGAACCCTGCCGCTACGACGGGGATGTATTGTCTCCATTTGAGTCCCATCTTTCGTTCGAAGTAGAACCTCCCTATGAGGGCTCCAATGAACTGCGTGGGAATAACGTGCGGAAGGGCGACCTGGTTGAGTCCCTTGACCACACCGTAGGCGAGCATTGTAGGCAGCGAGAACAGGCTCATTGTACCGAACATCAGCAGACCGACGCCCGTACCGGCCGCGAGATACCATCCGTTGAGGGCTTCCTCGAACTGGCTGAATCCGCCAAGTGTCGCGGTGTACATGACGCAGCGCTGGGCTGCATTGAGTTCCCACATCATGTCCGCAAAGGGGTATTCCGGTCCCGGGATTGGTGCCAGTGACCAGATGAACTGTGCGAAGAAGATCGAAGCTATCAGCACGATCGGGATCAGGGCTATTTCCGCTTTCCAGATCGACCAGAACTTGGTGCCCGTCAACTCACTCTGCCGCCAGAACAGGGTCCGCTGGCCGTAATCGGAAAGCGGAATCGGCAGGAACCAGACTTTCACCCCGCCTTGGTATCCCGAGAGAATATAGGCTGCCTCGCGGACGTACGGTATCTGCACGATCTGCCCTGCAGTACCTTCCAGCCTGACGGTCACGTACGCGATCACCGGGGTATATATGAACCCGAAGAAGAACAGCACCCACATTACGCCCGGATGCCAATCGATCAGCCATCCACTCAGGAGAATATAAACCATCGTAGTGGCCATGTAGGTTATGAGAACCCACCTCAGCTTGATATCGCCGCGGCCTTCGGGGACGTCCCAGATGCTGCCTTCGGTGTCCTCGTCGGAGTCGCCGCGTTTCGTGGTTTTCCTAAAGGCGCGGAATATCTGCCAGAACCCCATTAGCGCCAGGGCAATGGTCACGCCAAGCCCGAAGCTGAAGTAGAAATCCATGAAGTTGCGGAACATCGTGGTGATCGTATCGTCGGTCGGCCTCCAACTATTGAGTATTCCCGCGTTGTACAGGAACGGGTTAGCGACAATCTGGATCATGTATCCGATGAAACTGCCCACCACCGCGAAGAAGGGCAGCACCATTCCGAAAACAAGTTGGCCCATGTTGAGGCTGATTCCGGTGGCAGCGGCTTCCAGGAAGCCCGCTGTTTTGGGCGTCAGGTCGAGGAACGGAATCGGAAGAATCGAGATGGATTCGTCGAGCACCGCGTTGGATATTGCAGGCAGAGCGAGGTAAACAGCGCCGAAACTCAGCCCGAGAACACCCCCAATGCTAAAGACTCGCCATCGCCAGTTTCCGGTACCTTCTTCGGCTCCTGCTTGGGATTCCTCTTCCTGCTGCTCGGCCAGGGCGGTGATACCCTGGGCCCCGATCGGTGCCATGGGGAAGGGGAGTTTTTCGATATCGCTGGCCAGGCGGAAAAACCCGTAGCTCAGGATGGACGTATTGATGCGGCTCATGAGCATCTGGAAGATTATCAAGCCGAGCGCCGGGTACCAGACCGGATTGAAAAAGTCACGTTGGGCAAGAATGTCCGGGTCGGTCGGGGCGAACCAGATGGGCAGATGCTCGGCTACGCCCATGCCGGTGGCGGCGTTGGATTGCACGAAGAACTGCCTGAACAGCGGACCGCTGAACGGTTGGCTCATCGCCGCTGCTGCCATGTAGAAGAGCACGAACAGTTCGGCCTTTTTCAGCGTGCGGTGGGCGCGGCGGGCTACCTCCAGGAACAGGATGACAGTCACCCACTGGGCGGCCGGTCCCACACCGTAGCCTGCCAGTAACTTCATGTACATGGCACCTGGCACCATCAGCATTGCAACGAACAGGGCACCGAACAGTGCAGTCCAACTGAAGCCGTCCTCGAAAGTCGAGGGGACCTCCATTACGTTGCGATATTGTTCCAACTCTTGGCTGGTAGTGAGCCTACTCACGCCTGGCCTCCTATGCTCTGACGATCCACCTGCTCAACGGGGAATGTGTCCCAATTGGCGAGGGTTGTCTCGCGATATTTATCCATGACTTCCTGCGAAAGCGAACGCCAGATCAGAAGCTGTTTGCGAAGTTCGTTGACGAACATGCGATTTGACCGCTGCCAGTCTCCGTGCGCTCCGCTGTGGCGGTAAATCATGATTCTGATCTGATCTATGCCCTCGATATCACTGGGCTGACTGAGGAGTGCGAATTCCTGGGTTACGCCCAGATCGAACGGGGCCAGAGCCACCGTAGCCCTGAAGCCCAGCATGTCGTTGTCTGTCTGCTTGAAGATGTGGGAGTCCATGCTCGCAAAGACACCCAGCGAAGTATCACTGTAATTGTTGAAGTGTTCCTGAAGGAAGCTGACCACACCGATGATGTCATACGCCGAAACAGTAAAGGGGAAGATCAGATCGTAAAGATTGCCTTCGGGTTTCGGGATGGTCCATGATCGCTGAATGCCCGGATTGGCGGACTTGGATGCCTTCATGGCCGGGTATACCGTCGAGATCAAAACGGTGAACATTACGATAAGCACCGTCACGATCGCGTTGGTCGAGCTGTAGTTCATCGACGGTACGGACACCAGACCCATCTGCCCGAGGTACCCCATGCCTCTGGCAACAATTTGGCCGAGTAGATAGCCTCCCATTCCACCGATGACGGCGTATATGGATGCCTCGGCGAAGAACAGGCTCGCAACGTGTGCCGGTGCGAGTCCGAGCGAGCTGAACGTGTATATTTCACGCTCGCGGTCCGAAACGCTTCCGAGCATCGTAGCGAAGACAATAAGCCCGCCCAGGACAACCGGTATGATAAGTTCCTTCACTCCGCTTGCCGAGGCGATCGCCTTGAAGAACATTCGATACACACCTTCGCGGTGTCCGGCGTAGGAGGGTAGTTCAGAGATCATCGCGGCGCGGCGTGATATTTCCATGACCTTCTGGACATCGTTGGGATATATCGTCACCGACCGGATTTGACCTCCCATGATGGCGGCGATCTTGGGCGGAATGATCACAATCTGGTCGATGTTGTAGTAGACAAACTGGGCACTTTCGACATCGGGCATTTCGCTGGCGGTCTCGGAAGTCGATTCGTTTGCGATGGTGTCCATAGACGCCCCTGCCGACGAATGATAATCGACCGGAAGCATGCTCGAACCGTCGAGCATGGAGGCTCCGGCAAGACGGTCCGAAACGACGCCCGCGTAGGTGAACTCTCTTCCGGCAAGCAATACGGTAGCTTTACCGATGTCCTGTCCGGTGAGCTTGAGTTCATCGGCCACCGCCTGGGTCAGAATAATACCGTCGTCCGAAAGAAGGCTGTAATCGGCCAGGCGAGTTCCGCTGTCGGGCTGATCGCTGTCGGAAAAGAGCTTCGCGATGTCGCCCTGGCGTTGGATGTCGCGCAAATCCAGACCGATTACCGCAGAGACAGGGCTGATACGCTTTGCGTCGCCGGACGCGACGATCATATCCCTTGTTCTCATCTCCCTGACGTCCTGTGCGGTGGGCGCGACCCAGTACCTGGCCACGACGTCGGCTTGGTCTTCCAGGTGCCCGCGAACCATCTGGAATAGCTCCTGGCCTATCGGTCCCCAAAGTTGCTGCCTGATAAGTATCCTGGTAGGCGAACTCATCATGGGGCCCTGATATGTGCTCCCGACGTCCCACTTGCTCCCGAATGAAGCGAACGTGAGTATGGTGAAGGTCAGCAGCAGTACCGTCACTGCCGTAAGCAGGGTCCGTACCGGTCGGCGTCTCATGGTTGAAATACCCATGTTGACCGCGGCCATCATGGTGCTCAGGCGAGATACGTCTGCACTGTGAACGCTGCTTGAGAGGCCTTGCATCTTCTTGATCTCGGTCTGGAGCTTGCGAACCATGATGAAGATGACCAGCGAAGACAGCAGGATGATCGTAAAGGCCAGGAAGATGATCGCCGGGGTCGCTGCGATGCGAAATGCCGGGTTCACGAAATAGAGCACGGTGAACGTCAGGAGGAAGAAGAACGCGAACCATCCGATCTGGCGATATATGTGCGGCGAACCGATGAGCAGCCTCTCCAGTGCGTAGGCGAACGGCATGGCAAGCAGCAGCAGGAGGACCACGGCGGTGACGAGGTCCTTCATCTGAGCGATCAGCGGAGTGTAGACGCGGCGTGAGAGGGCTGCCGATGCAGCCTTGTCGCCGTAATGCTTGTCGATAGAAGTATTGACGGTCTGGGCGGCGTTGTCGCCATCGGTGATCAACATCGCATCGGCGTCTTTTTCGGTATCGTGTGCCTCGCCGGAAAGAATCTCGAGATCGTCCTCTATAATGCCTGCTTTACGCAGCGTCTTGAGGCGGAATCGGTTCAGGGCACCAAGATCGTGGGCGGAAATCTCGGGGATGACAGGATGTTCGAACTGGTCTTCCAGCGATATTCCAATGCCCTTGTATTGAGCCTTGGTGGGACTGTTATTCAGCAGGGCAAGTCCGGCCTTGTTGAAGAGCTTGAAACCCTTTGCGCTGGCCGGTGCGAACAAAGTCGTTACGTTCTCCACCTCGCAAAGGAGATGTCGGTCCTTGCGGAACTTCGCGGTCGAAAGCGCCCTCATGGGTACCGAGGCCAATGCACCGCGGTCGTATCCGTAACCGACCATTGTCTTTGCCCGGGTCTTGAACAGGTTTACTGACCATCTCCAAAGCGGGGTGTCCCTTTTGGTCCGGTATTTATTCTGGGTAGAGATCGAGTCGATGATGCCGCGGGTCTTGTATTCTTTGGCTATTTCATCGTTTCCGGTGGTGGTCTTATCGAAGGTGGCGATGATGGCAAGGCACGACCTGTAGACTATCTTGGAGTACGGACCTATTTCGTAGATGCCGGTCGTGTTGGTCTTGGCCAGTATGGGAAATACAAACCCCGGTGCGACGCGATCGAGTTGGCCGGACTTCCAGCGTCTGTGCCTGTGCACGCGGTAGATGGCTGCGATACCGTCGCGGACAGGGCGGTCTGGGATGGCGCTTCCTGCACCGGCCTGCAATACCGAAGCGCCCGTGCTCTTGGAACCGGTCCACTTGGATTCGGCCCAGATCGCCCATGGGCGAATCTGCGGCTGAAGGTCCAGACCCTCGTCGCTGAGGAACACGCCCAGATAGTCCGTAAGGCTGGACAACTGGCTGTAGAATGCATCGGCGTCCAAAGCCTCAAACGAGTCGGATGGCTGTCCTTCGCGTGGTAAGCGGTCCATCGAGGTGACGGCAGAGATGTTCTGGATAGCGAAGATTCCGGCTATGCCTCCGCTATCGGCGAACAAGCCCGGAGCGAACATGCGGTTGGGGTAGAGATCGGAAACCGCGTTCCGATCGAAATTAGTCCATCGCCCGGGGTGGCGCTTCAATAAGTTGCGCGCGACTTTCCAGATAGGGCTGTAGTTTCCGGGTTTGTCATAGTTGGAGAACACACTGTCATCGCCATGAATGAAGGTCCATCGATCTCTGGCGTCACCAAGATTCATGCTGATATGCAGAACGATTTCATTGCGGTTCGGGCCGATGGCGTCGTAAAGGGCCGTCGCTTGGTGGGTCTCGGTGATAAGCTGGTCGAGCTCGCCAAGTCTGCGATCGATGACCTTGCGTGCCTTATGGACAATCCTGGCCAAACGACCTCGCGTCTCTTTGGTGAGAATGCCTTTGAAAAGGACACCCTTCAGCGAGTTCCAGCCCATATCGCGTCTGGCCCAGATGGCGATCTCTTGCTTGGTGGAATCGAGGCTGTCTTCAAGGACGGATGCGTCTTCAAAGTTCTTCCTGACCGATTCTCGCAGTTGAGCGATCGCCTCGGCGTCGGTATCGTTGTTGGAGAGCAAATCTTTGAGTTGTTTGCGAAGCTTGGTGCCTTCGTCGGTGAGTCGTTTAAGTCCGGACAACTGTTCGCGCCGGCGGATTCTGAGTGGCGCGAGCTTTTCGAGCACGTCGCTGTCAAAGTTCGTAGTTTCGTCTCGCAGGAACCGGACGGCCTCGGAATGGCGGCCCATGTCCTCGATGTTCGACGGTTGACCGTCAGAGCTAAACAGCTTGATCGCGTTGAGTTCGGGCGTGTCCATCTGCTCTTCCAACGCAGCCATTTCGGCGTCAAGTGCGGGCTGTTGCTCGGCGAGATTCTCCGAAGCGGTCTCGATCGATTCGGAGGTGGCGGCTATCTTCGCATCGAGGCGGGCGATGATGTCATCCACAGGGTAATCGAGCGTTTCGACGTTGGCTTTGGAGGCCTTAATATCTTCGAGCTTTTGGACGAGTCTGTCTTCGGTATGCTTCAGATCGGCTTTGCGGGCGTAGAGTACACCCCACGGGCGCCAATACTGGTTGGTCAACGGAGTCAGGGCATCGAGTACGGTAGCGATATCTTTCTGGTATTCCTGTTCGGCCTCCAGGCGTTCGAGGCGTTGGGCAAGCGTAACCTCCGCCAGTTTGCGTGCGCCCTTGCGGCGATAGAGCGCGCCGTAGACCGCCCGTGCGCCCATGTGGGTGACGCTTTGTGCGTCGAGGAACGCCAGGATGACGTCGCGTCTGGGCGGCGACTTTCTGAAATGCTTGGCCAGGCGGAGCAGCCCTGCGCAGTTGGCGGCGTAGCGTGCGCTTGGGCCCAGATCGGGGATCTCCGAGATGCTGTCAAGCGGGGCGGCAAGCACGACAGCCTGCGCTGGGCGTTTCGGATCGAATGCGGGGTTCGTTCCCCGCACGATGGCGACAACGTTTCTGCCGCGCAATTCTTTCCACTCACAGGCCGCTTTCAGCGTGATGCTGCGGGGCCTGGTCGCCAGTTGAAGTTTGCTCGCAACGTCGGCTGGTACGTAGAACCGGGGGAGATTCGCCGGGACGTTTACATAGTGAAGCGCGTTGGCTGCAGGTTTGTCGCTGCCGATAAACAGAACCGCACGGGCACCGAATGCGAACGCCGTCTGCCAATTCTTTCCGCTGTCAAAGTCCATGACGACGATCTTGTCTTTGGCAAGCCGATTGCCATATTCGGACACCTCGCCGTTGCCGACGTACATCGTCTCATACGTAAGACCCTCTTCGGGCGTCACCGATGCCTGGATGAGATTGGGCATGGCGGGGAAAATCTGATAGCTCTGCTCGCCTGCGATCAGTTCGCATTCGGTTGTGATCGGCTGGATGACGGGGAAGGTAAGCACATGAATATCGTCATCGGAGAAACCGATTTGGCGAAGGCGTTTCTCCACGTACTCGCTTGCCCGAAGCGACCCGTCCTGGTAACCGGCGCGACGGTGGGGCTCGGCGGTGAGCGTTTTGAGATCGGAAATAAAGGTTTTCTTGTCGGTAGCACCTTGTGCGGCGCTGCCGGCGACAAGGGCAAGCAGCCCGAGCATCGCAATCGAGAGGCGAAAGCAGGTAATGGGATGACTTCTACTCATTCTCCTTGCCTCCGATCGTGCCTGTCTGGACCGTAACATCCGAGCGGTCGGCGAGTCTCTCCACCATTCCGTCCCTGATCCACATGATCCTGTCGGCCATGTCTATCAGCCGGTGATCGTGTGTGGCGCAGATAATTGTCACGCCGCGCTCCTTGTTGAGTTTTTGCAAAGTGTTGTGTATTTCCTGTCCGGTTTTCAGATCCAGGTTTCCGGTAGGTTCGTCGCATAGCAGGATCGTTGGGTTATTGGCCATCGATCTTGCGATGGCGGTTCGCTGCTGCTGACCACCGGACATTTCGATCGGTTTATGGAACCATCTGTCGGCCAGCCCGACCAGTTCGAGCAGTCCCATTCCTCGGTCGCGGGCTTCATCAGGTGCTACGCCCGCAAAGGCCATCGGGACCGTAATGTTTTCCAGTGCGGTCATGTACTGCACGAGATTGTAAGTCTGGAAGATATATCCGATTTTCCGGCATCGCAGGAAAGCCAGTTCTACCGCGTTGAGTTGTGCGACGTCGACTTCGTCGAGGAAGACCCTGCCCGAGGTCGGCGAGTCAAGCCCACCGACCATGTTAAAGAACGTGCTCTTTCCCGAACCGCTTGGCCCCATGACGCAGATGAACTCGCCACGGTACAGCTCAATATCGATCCCCCTGAGCGCGTGGGTGGTTACATCGCCCATCTGGTAGGCCTTCTTCAGGTCCTTGGTGCGTATGAGCACTGGGCGCTCGTCGATCTCGTTCTGTGAGGTTGTCTGTTTGCTTTCGCTCATTAAACACCTAAGTGAGTCAAGTCGTACCCAGTGGCTATTCGATTCGCATTGCTTCCATGGGTGCCAGTTTTGCCGCAATATGTGCCGGATAAACAGCCGCCAGTGCCGAAAGAATAATCCCAACGACAATCGCGACTCCGGCAGTGGCGAACATTGTCGACCATGGAACGTGCTCCATAGCCATCCATCCGTAACTGACCAACGATCGCAATGCGCCCAAACCGAAGCCCACAATCGCACCGACGATTCCACCGGCAAGGCCTTGCAGGCAGGACTCCAGGACGAAGTTGATCATGATGAATGCGTCGGTTGCGCCGAGGCACTTCATGGTGGCGATCTCGCGGAATCGCTCGGTTACGCTCATGAGCATGGCGTTGGCGATTCCCACGACGCAGACCATGAAGCTGACCGTTATCAGCCACAATGTCCGCGAGGAATAACCGAGGAACCCTTCCTTGTCCGCCCCGATCGTATTGGAAACCGATTCCTTGACGCCCCAAAGCCTGCTTTCCTTGATGCGGTGGTTTGCTATCTCGCGAATGCGTTGCTCGGAAATCGTCAGCAGGGGGATGCCCAGCCCAGCGGCCTTGGCGGAGAACGTGTCGGTCGATGTCAGTTCGATCAGCCATTTGGCGCCTTTGGAAGACTTGATAAAGGAGAAGAACAGATCTTCGTCGGCATCCATGACGTTAGAGAGACTCATTCGCATGGCCAGGCGGCTCTTGGTGAGCCCCATGTTCTGGATTCGCAGCAGATGATCGCGGTCGAGGTTGATTTTTGCCAATGATCGCAGTTGATCGATGTTATCGGAATTCAACACAAAGCCATGCCCGGCCAGCATGTCCACGAACGATTGATCGGCCTGGGCCAGAACGATTTCCGGATTCTTGCCGCCGGTTGCGGTTTTGACCTTCTGCTGAGCTTCCAGATGCCCGGCGACAATGGCTTTGCGAAGCGAATGGGTGTTTTCCCATTCGCCGAGGAAGGCCTTGAAGGTCTCGAGGTCAGTATCCATCTTGCGGCCGAGAGTGGTGATTTCCTCTTTAAACTGTGCGTAGGCTTCGGCGTCCTGGAGGAGGACGAAAATCTCCACGCCGCGCGCCCGTCCAAGCATTGGACGCCGCTCACCTTCGTCGAGATCCTCGGCGAAGAAATCCAGATGCATCTGCTGGTTGGCGGCGACGGACTGGAGGTTGCTGAGCTGCGATTCGTCGAGGTTGCCCCATGCGGCAAATTCCTTCCAGCGGGCATCGTCCGGCTGCATATTGGCCAGTTGATCCGTCAGATCCCTGTCGGTGATTTCGTCGGCGAGGCGCCCGACCCAGAAGGCGAAGTTTCTCGTCGGCTCCAGTTGCACGTCGATCTGGCTGGCGACTTTCCTGGCTACGATGGACTCGCTGAGCATTGCCATAAGGAACGCCACTGCAAGTGCGATGATGGTGACGGTCACCGCAGCGCGGAACAGACGGTACTTGATTCCGCTGATCACCAGCTCGACGCACTTGGCGAAAGGCAGGCTTACCTGATCTTTAACATCGATAACCTTCATGTCTGGTCAACTTTCTCCAGTGGTCCGACAATCGCAATCACGCCTCGCTCAGTCATCTGTTGCAGGAACTGCGTTACAGGAAGCTGAGCTTCGCGAAACGATAGTTTGTTCCTTATGGCGAATTGTTCAATTATTGTTTCTACGGTGTCGTCGCCATCGCACATCTGCAGCACCTGGGTTCCGATAGCGTCCAGGCGAACGCGACGGTTTTCGGAAAACGGTAACAGCCAACTCAGCGGAGGCACCAGCCAACCGGGGCGGTTCATAGGCACCTTCACAATCGTTCCTCCGTCGGGCCGGGCCTTACGGCTGGCAGCGGTGTTCGGGCAGGGACGCGAGGTAAGGAACTCCGAAACGGCGACCTTGCTCTTGGCGGATTGTGCGCTCGTGATCAAACTCATGCTGTCACCTGCTCCGTCCTGACCGTCGGCACGGCACGGCAGCAACGCAGAGCGAAGCCTTCGGGCAGTTGAGCCTGATCGTCTGTGGTGAGCCTGGTGTAATGAATGTGATAGACACGATTCTCCGCCGGGCATGCCCATGCCACATCCATCCGCAGTTGCCTGGCCGAGCTGAGGCTCGAAAGCAACGGTCCTCTTGCGGAACTGACGATCACGTCGGCGGTGTGCAGGCCCTGTAGCTGCGCCCTGACACGCAATTCGGTGAACTGCTTGGGAATCTGTTCGCGCAGCCATTCGCGAAGCGGGGTCTTCTTCAGCCAGTACTCGGGCATGGCGATGCGATTGACTTCCAGCAGTGGCGAGTGTTTGCCCGCCTGGGCTGGCTTGCCCGGCGCCGCCTGGCGGAAGTCCCACTGAACCCTGCCCACCTTGAGGTCGGCTTGGTGTAACTCGAATCTGGCCGGACACTGCAGAGACAGCCCCATCGCCTGCCACGGGCGCGGGTCGATGTCGCGATCGACAGGGGCGATTGCCCCAAGGATTTCATTTTCCAGTGTCATGTCCCGCTCATTCGGCCAGACTAACGTGGCCTCGACAAGCAGACGCTCGTCGTGGAAGTGCCTGCCGGCGTGCGTAACCGTACCGTCGGGCGTTTCCTGGACCAAGCCCTTCCACGGTTCGGGCGCGGTCGAAAGGGGGCTTACCTGTATGTCCTGATCTTTCTTGGGCTGCTTGTGGCGTGAGAGCATCAGATCGAGGTTCGGAACGTATTTGAGCGGGCGCCAGCGAACGTCCAGACGGTGAAAATGCCTGTCGGCAAGAATGATCCGCTGCATGCCTTCAGGTCCGCAGGCGAGCGCAATTTCCCATTGGGGCGGGTGTTGAAGCTGTAAAGCTCGCCAACATGTCGTCTGAAGCTCCATACTCGCCCTTGATGGGAACTCGTCCTGTGCTGGAGCGGGAGGTCGTGGGGTAGCGGCCGAATAGTCCCGAAACGCCTGAACGCCTGAAAGCCTGAAAGCAGGAGAGTAACCGCAACGTTTATAGAGGACTCATCGCCCAAGAGCAAGCATTTTGGCTGAGAGTTGTTTTCAGTACTCTGTAACAGGAATACTGGTGGTCCTGACTTGCGGCGATAATGCGACCGATGGGCTGCTTCCACAATGAACCTGCCATCGAGCGAGCCGTCTTGGGACAGCTGCTCCGATGGCACAAAATCAAACTTACACACAATACTTGACACTATCTGGGCGTTGGCAGGGTTGACATTGGAGCATGCCCCATGCATAATGGTATACGACGAATTCGGAGGCAGTGTGCCTCTGATGGCACATCAATAATCTGACGGCACCTCATCATATTGCACTGCCTGACCACGCGCAAATCAGTACCCAGGAATGTAAATTATGACACCCATGAAAGCACGCGCCGGTTTTACTCTCATCGAACTGCCCTTCGGCAAGCTTAGGACTTCACCTCAAAGCCCCGATTGTGGACGCAGGGTGGTGAGGCGGCGGGAACGCAACGCGTTTACGCTGATCGAACTGCTCGTCGTTATCGCGATTATCGCGCTTCTTGTCAGCATACTCCTGCCTTCGCTGCAGCAGGCCAAGGGTCTGGCCAAGAGCGTAATCTGCAAGAGCAACATGAGGAGCGTCTACACGGCCTTTGCTCTCTATCAGGAAGATTACAGAGGCTGGATACCCTCGACCGGACACCCGTATTATGGAAATATTCAATTCTCCGACGGTGTTGAGAGATATGTAGGTTGGCCGAACCTTTTCACGCAACGGTCGGGCAAGTTCTGGGGCATGCCCGCCGGGCAGGAACCCTGGAACCCTCCGGTGATCTTTATCGATGATACCGAGATCACTCAATGTCCGATGGATCCGGTTGCATCTGATCCGTTTTCGAGTGACAGTGAGGAAGTTAACCAGGCTCGCAACGGATCATTCGGACTCAATTATCCCCAGAGCTTCGATGAAGGTGTTCCGTGGACCTACAAACCTTCATGGTATCCTTTCCCAACAAACTTCTTCAACATCCAGATGAGCGCACGGGCGGAAATCCTGTACCTGGCATTCTGCAACCGCAACTCAGGTTCCATGGCTCATGCTTATGTGCGGCGGGCGTCGAACACGTGGACACCGGCGTTGCGACACGGTGCCGGCCGAGATTCTACCCACGTGATGTTCCATAGTGGCGCGGTTGAAGAGACGGTCTGGACCGACATCCGCCCCCAGGCTTGGAAAAAAGGTCCGTGGATGAATTATGTAAAATTAACGCCGACGGTGGGTGAGAAGAATCCCGCATTCCCCGGACTCGTGCCCTTGTTCACGTACGAAGAAATCATGGCGTTGCCCGGCCATTAAACCGGCCTTAATCAAGTTGCCACTAAACCGGCCTTGATGAATTGAAAAACAGCAGCCCGCGTCCCTCTGGAATGCGGGCTGTTTTCTTTTATGGCGGGAAAGGCCCGCAAAAGCCATATCCATTAAAAGCCATATCTACTGAAAACCATATCTGTAGATCAGGATGCGAATTCCGCGCGGTGGGTCAGGTCCGCAGGATGCCTTCGGTGAGACCCGCCACGCGTGGAAAAAAGTGGGGCTTCCGACTTCGCCAAGGCTTCGTCGGACAACACGCTCCAGCCTACGAACTCCGGGCGAGTGTCACGTTGTGCGCGTTTGCGAGTTAATACGCATGGGGGAAACCCTGAGTCCCTGCCTACCTGGCCGTGCCATCTGGGCAGGCAGGTGCGAAGTCCGGGGTCGCTCGGAAGATTCGGGCCGATCCGGGCCGAAACACGTGATTCTTCCACGGACCGTCCAGCGGCAGGAACCGGCAGGCACCAGCGGGTACCGGCGGGGCGCTATGGGTCGGCCTGGACCGTTTTGGGCCGCATTTCGGAGGTCTGAATCCGACATTCATCCGAGGCTCAGCGCCGCCGCTCGGGCGGGGGCTATCTGCGAATCGCGCCAACGCCCGGGCTTTCGGGCAGGATTATTTTCCCGTCGACAACCTTCAGACCTTCGTACGGATCGTTGGTCAGCAGCAGGTTCATATCTAGATCGGCGTATTTGGTAAGCGGGCTGAGCTGGGCGGCGGCAGTCAGCGAGAGCGAACTCTCGGTCATGCAGCCGAGCATTACATCCATGCCGAGTGAGTGGGCGGTGTGGATCATTCGCAGCGCCTCGCACAGGCCGCGACATTTCATCAGCTTGATGTTAATCGCATCGACGCAGCCGATGAGTTTGGGCAGCTCGGCGGTGGTTATCGAATCTTCGTCGGCCATCAGCGGGATGTTGGTGTTCTGGCGAATCTTTCGCAGGCCTTCGTAATCGCCAGCCTTGATGGGCTGCTCGATCAGCTCGATATCGAACTGCTCAAGTGCATTGATTTTCTCGATGGCTTCATCGACGCCCCAGCCGGTGTTGGCGTCGACGCGGATGATCGCGTCGGTGTTGTCGCGGATGGCGCGGATCATCTCCATGTCATTATCGACGCCGACCTTGATCTTGAGTATCGGATACTCGCGTGCCTCTTCGAGCTTCTTGAGCATGACGTCAATCGTATCGATACCGATTGTGTAACTCGTTCGCGGAGTGTTGGCGGGGTTGAGGGCGAGCATCTTGTAGACGGGCACGCCCAGCAGCTTGCCGCACAGGTCGTGCAGCGCGATGTCGATGCCCGCCACGGCCGCCGGTGCGTCGGGGAATGCCTCGGTGATGCGCGCTACGATATCGACGATTGGGAACGGATCGTCACCGAGTAAGTCGCCGACCTTCGCGACGACCTCGAGCACCTTCTCGGGCGTCTCGTTGTAGTAATAGCTCGATGGGTGCGCCTCGCCGAGGCCGACTTTGCCGTCGTGGGCGATTTCCAGGAAGACGCTTCGCTGGTCGGCGGCACCGGCGCGTGCGATTACGAAGGGGTATTTCGTTTCAAGCTGGAATGTCTCGGCGGAGATTTTCATTACGATCCAACTCCTGTTACTAATCGCCATTGAAGACGACTCATGAAGCAAGTAGGCGTGTCCCGGCGCGCCGGGATTGCACGCGATATAGGTTTGCTGCACAGATTACACGAATTCCAGAATCAGACAAGAACAACCTGGCTTACGGATAAGAATCGGGTGTTTTCTTTGCGAAAAACTGGGACAGGCACCTTCGCTTTGCTTCGGAGCCAGTCCCGCTTTTCGCGTGTCGGCGCGTAAAGAAGCGGGCCTTCGCATTATGGCGAAGACCCGCTCGATGCAGATCAAACAATGTCGGCGAAACACCGGCCGAACTGTGCAGCTCGGCGAAACACCGGCCGAACTTTGTGTAACAGTTACTTCTTAGCGACGACGTCTGCGTGCAAGCACGCCGAATGCGCCGATGGCCAGCAATGTCATCGTTGCGGGCTCTGGGACGACGGCGTCGACTACGAGATACGCAGCGCGGGTTCCGGATACCTCGTCCTTGGAGTTGATGTCGAAATTCGGAACCTCAGCATCATTGACGATAATCAGGCCCTTGTTCGAACCACCATTATCGATCCAGTACTGGACCATGCTGGTGATGTCGATGCCGAAGTACGCGCCACGCACAGTGGTAACCGAACGCGCGAGGCCGTCGGTGTAATCGCCACCGGAGGTTGCCCAGTTGTTGGTACCATCGTAGGTGTCGTATGTGGCGCCATCGCCGGAAACGGTGGCGGCGCCGGTGCCTTCGACCCATGCCTGCGTCAGGCGTGAGACGGTTACGTTGGCGTTGGTGGCAACGGTCCAGCGGTTGCGCATGTAGACCGTGGCGTTAGTGATGGTGCCCGAAATGCTGCTGAGGTCGAACTCCAACATGACGCGGTTGTTATAACCACCTTCGCGAACGCTCAGTCCGCTGGTGTATGCGCCGTAGTTCTTGTCATCGTGGGCGCCCCATGAATCAAATATCATGGTGTCTTTCTGCACCGTGAGGGTGGAAACTGCAGCGCTGGCAGTGGTGCAAAGTGCTACCAGCACCAAAAGTGTGATTAACTTCTTCATACTAATTCTCCTCTCATATGAGTTGAAGGATTTCTGATGTACCCTTAGGCCCAAGTCTCTTGGGGAGAGTCCTCTTTTGAAACAGACTCACAATCCTAACGGGACATCCGAAAATCCCTTCGAGGTGTCCAGACTCTTGGACATTGTTCCTCATGTGCGCGGAAGGCTCGAAAGTTTACGTCGATCTTGCCTCGTTTCAGTTGATGGCGACAGGGCTCAATCTGTCACCTAGGTCCACCTAGTATAATACCCCAAAAATGCCAATCACGCAAGGGTTAATAAGGGGAACCCCTAGATGACGGCAGAAACAGAGCTTGCGAGGGAGTTATTTCACGGGGAAACTTCCGGGAAAGTGCCCCCAGAGTCTCTGGCCCGATGTGATGCGCCCTACATGGCTTAGCGCCATTAAGTAGTGGGTGGGCATTGTCGCGCCCCGGTAGGCTGCTATTGAGGCTTCGCAGAGGGTCGCGTGGGTGCGGCGGAGCTTCTGGGTGCGGCGGAACTGCGGGCGGCGTTGGAGACCAGATTGATCATTAAGTTCACGGCGCTGTCGGGTGAGTACCCTCGGATCCCGTAGAAGTTATAGCCGACCAGCCCGGAGGTGATGTCCTCGCGGCTGTATATGATGGCGATTCGCCCGTTGGAAGTCACCGCTCGCAGACGCGGTTCGCGCCTGGCCTTTCCGAGCGAGAGTGCGAATTCGCGGCGGTAGCTGACCTTCTTGATCGGTTCGGGCCACTGATAGATCGGGTGTTTCGAGGCGAGCGGTCCTTCGATGGCGTCGTCGGGCAGGGTGAGTATCTGCTTGTAGACCGATCTGTCGAACTGGCGCGAGCCGCCGGCTGCATCCATTATGAGCGTTCCACCGTCGCGGAAGAACTTCCTCAGCGAGCCGAGCTGGGCTTCGGTCAGTTGAAACTTGCCCTCACCGGTCATGACGGCGATCGGGTGGACCGACGCATCCAGCGTTGTGATGTCGATCGGCGGACTTACGTTGAGCTTGATGCTGTAGCGATTGGCCATGATGGTAGCCAGGCGGTCCCATGCGAGCGGTTCGGGGTTGTAGTTGCCCTCGAACTTCAATCGCGTAACGTTGATTGTCGCTGCCGGGGCGAACTTCCTTCGCTCGGGCCAGTGGGTTGTTCCGCGCGGGCTGAGTGTACCTTTATCCGTAGCGAGCATGTAAAAGTTGGCGAGCAGTTCGAACGTGGCGACGTTGTCCTTGCGTTTTCCGACCTGCAGATCGCGGGACAACTCTGCCGGCGAATGGATCATCATTAATCGCAGGCCGTTGCTCACCGCGTGCAGCCCGGTCGTGCCCTTGGGCTTGAAGTACATTCCGTAGACACGGTGATCGTCGGGCAATCGCTCAAGCGGAAGGTTGGGAAACATCCTGCGGCTGACCTTGCGGAAGGCGGTCGTAAACGAACTGTTATTGCCCGCCGATTCGGCGATGATCGTTCCGCCCTGGAGCACGTAAGTTCGCAGGCGGTTGATCTGCTCGTCGTCGGGTTCCCACGGGCCTGCGCCGGATATGTAGAGAATCGGCGCGTCGTGCCATTGAGACACTTCCAAATTGATATCGATCACCTGCCAACTGACCGGGCGCTCGAAGTTCCAACTCAGCCAGTCAGTAAGGTTCGCACAATCGCGAGGCCTGGCGTTCCACTTGCCCGGATAGCGAAGCTTGTTGATCAGCACCGGGTGTCGCCCGCGTGCCAGGAAGAGCACTGCAAAGGCCGTCGGGTATGTCCGACCCCAACTGCCGTCGGAGTTCTGGCGTGAGAGCAGTTCGTCGACGCACTCGGCGTACCAGTCGTGCTCGCCGAAGTACTTCAGCCCGCTGGCCATGCCGACACGCTCGATCGAATACAGCCAGTAGTAATACCATCCCCTGGAGTGCATCGAAGACGAGGGATTGGCGGAGGCGGAGAATCTCTCACCCAGCCATGTCAGGCCCTTGGTGATGGGCTTGTAATCGCTGTCGGCCTTGATTCGCAGGAAGTCCTTCTGGTGCAGCGCGTCGAACGTTATGTACATGCTCGCCAAGCCCGCTGCGGACATCGAACCGTAGCTTTGCTTCTGCTGTGTGGCGTTGTAGGTCCATCCTCCGTCGACCATCTGCTCCCGGAGCCAGTGGCCTTCAACTTTGCGCCAATAGTCAAGCGGTATCTTGATTCCGCGTCGAGCAGCCGCCCATACGCCAAGGACGGCCATCTGGCTGTTTGAATTGTCGTACTCTCCCGAGGTGCTGCCGTGTAGGGACGTGTATGTGTATTCTCCGTTGGAACCGGCGGCCCGTATCAGCCAGTCGACATCCTTCCTGAGAATGTAGAGCGCCTGGGGATCGTTCCATTCTGCCATCGCGCAGGCCCGCAGGGCATAGGCGTAGGTTTTCTCCAGATTCGCCGCGATCAGCCAGTCGATGGCCCTGGCCAGTTCGGGGGTCCGCGGCGATACGTCGCCAGCCAGCAGCGCGTAGACAGTCAGCGCCTCCAAGCCTCCGTGAAACTTGCGGTGTGCGCCACCGCCGCCGACAGAACCGTCGTCCCTAATCTGCTTGAGCAGAAAGGTGACGCCTCCGGCGAGCGCTTTGTCTATCCGCTCCTGCCTGGAGACTGTCCTGGGACCGGCCAACACCGGCGAGGCCAGTATGCAAACGGCCAAGACTGCACTGATGAATAGATACCTGGCTTTATGAACAACTGTAAACAATGCCAATTCCTGCCAAAAAAGGTGTCTTATCGCGCCTTCCACATCATCAACATGCGCGGGGTCTGCAGTTCGTCGAGCGTCCTGGTATTAAGTCCGAATTTTTTATCATCTATCGCGCCTTCCACATCATCAGCATGCGCGGGGTCTGCAGTTCGTCGAGCGTCTGTGTATTGAGTCCGAAGTTGTTGTTTTGGCGGCTTTCCATAAGAGCAGCCAGCCGTCCGCGACGCACACTGTAGCGGACCACTTTAGGATCGTCCAGATCGGCAATCTCGCCGGCCGCTTCGATGGCATCGCCAAGATATCCGATCTGATCGACCAGACCGAGTGCCTTGGCCTTCTCGGCCATATAGACCTTTCCGTTAAACGGTTCGGTTTCGGTGATCTGCTCGATCGCAGTTCCGTCTGTGGGTGTGACGGTGTAGCTGGCGACTTTGGTGATTAACCTATCGCCGCGACCGTTGCGCACGACGGCCTCGAACTGTTCCTGCATCCGGTCGAGAATTTCCTGCAGGTGTTCGCGATGATGCACTGCGGGTTGCTTGAGGTAGCTGATTTCGTCCTTCCAGCCGCGTGCGTGCGTCGATTTTATTACGACCATTTCCACGCCGAGCTTTTCGAGCGTTCCCTTGGCGACGGGCCAGGTCATAAACACTCCGATCGATCCGGTGATGGTGGTTGGTTCGGCGATGATCCTGTCCGCTCCTGCCGAGATATAATAGCCGCCGCTTGCCGCGACGTTTCCCATCGAAACGACGATGGTCTTTCCGGAGGCCTTGAGCTTTGTGACCATGTTATGCATCTGGTCCGAAGCGCTTACGCCTCCGCCTGGGCTAGCTACGCGCATCAGCACGGCCTTGACGTTCTTATCGGAGGACACTTCTTCGGCGAAGGTCGCAAACCGCCGTGCCGCCCGGTCGTCTATGACTCCCGCGATGTCGAACAGGGCGATCACCTGATCGCTGTCACCGTCGCGGATCGTGTCCCGCTGGAAGCGGCTGGCGACACCCGGCGACGCCATTGCCATTAGAGCGACGATTCCGCCTACGACCCCAAAAGTAAGCAGGATCATAACTGCCGAGATCGAGGCCATCATAATCGAAGCGAAGATCGTGAAGATAATACGAAGCGCCGATCGCCTGGGCGCAGGGGCGGTAGTGGCCGCTGCTGCGCCGGTGGGTGGCAATGTGCTTGGCGGCGGTGTTGTGTATATGGGTGGAATCCCAGGCTCGGATGGATTGGGTGGCATCTGTCCGCTGTCCATTAGTGTTCTCCCTGTGCTTGGATCGCCTTACGTTTGGTTTCTTGGATTCCAACTTAGCGAGACGCACCGAAGCGACGCCGGTAGCCTCGCAATGACTGAAAGACATTGTATTCCGGCGGCGTGCGAAGGTCTAAGGCAATAAGATCAGTTTCCGCTTTTGTGCTGCGTCCGGCCTGGCTGCGATGTCGCGATGCAGTCTCGTAGGGCAAGCACCGAAGGCATCCTACGGACATGCCCGCTCTACAACTGTAACACGTAACCTGGTGGGTGGCACGGCTTGCTTGTCAAGCCGTGTTCTCTCATACAGGCCAAAGCTTGGTCTGCTACACTGCTTGCAAGCAAACAGTGCCACCCGTCATTTTAGCTGTTACAGCGTACTACTGCGTGGGTGCCTGTGCGGAGGCGTTGGCTCGCAGTTGGGGCATCTTCTGGCGGACTTCCTGGCTCATACGCGAGTTGGGGTAATCGCTCATGATCTCTTCACCGGTGGAGATCGCCTGGTCCCATCGCTGGTCGGTAACGCAGATGGCGAACTGAACACCGAGATTGTGAAGCTTCGCCTTGAAAATACCGCGAGCGGAATCTTGCAGCGCGGCGGCTTCCTGTGGCGTCAGGTGCCTGTCAAGCTTCTTCAGCAGCAGGATGCTCTGATCGACGTCGTTTTTTTTGACCGCTTCGCCGTATGCCCCAAGCAGTTCGCTCTTGTGTTTGTTTCGCTCGGCCTCGACCCGCTCGGGCAGCGAGGTGACTTTCGGATTGTCGGGATAAACTTCGATCAGGTTTCTGGCGGCGCGGATTGCCTGAGGCCAGTCGTGGGAATCGATAATTTTCTGCACTCTCGATACCGAAGCGTCGATTTTCTCTTCAATCGTTGCCTTGCGCGACGCTTCCAGATCGGTTCTCAGCCGGGCCGCTTCATCGACGTACCCAAACTTGTCGGCGATCTCCTGGATGAGCGACTCGGCCGTTTCGTAGTCCTGCCGCATCAGATCGTTGTGCACCACTTCACGCATCGCCTGGATTTCCCGGTCGCGATAGACCAGGCTGCGTGCCTTGTCCGAAAGGCTTTCCATGTCGATCAGCGTGCGCATGGATCGGGCATGGTCTTCCAGGAGCGTCTCTATGCGTTCGAGCTTGGCGGCTGAGTCTTGGGCCGAATCGCGACTGGAAACGACCGACTGGACGATTCCGTAAATCACGAACGACCAGACCGCCACAATGAGAGCTGTAAGCATGAGCATAGTTGGTGGGATGACGTCCACCCATCGCCCGGTTTGGGCTATGTCGCCTGCGCGGACGACAGCCATTGCAACAGCTCCGGCTGCCAGCAGGGCGAGCAATGCCAGCGTGCAGATCATCGCCAAGCGGGCGGTAGTGGGGATCCAGGTGAACCTTCCTTCCGGTTCGGACATGTCAGACATGATCGTACTCCTTCCATGGAGGCCTGTGAAAAGCATAAACAGTCTGTCGGCGTCTCCTCTTAAATCTAAGCCGCAAATGGAGAAAAGTCAAATGCTCAAAGCTGCAATCCCGTTGAAAATCATTCCTGGCCCGCCGGTTGGGTGGCCGATTCGGCTGGCTGAGCCTCGCTGGCGGCCTGGCTGGTCTGTCTGCGAAATGCTCCGATGGCCCCGGCGCATATCATCAACAGGTGGGCGAGCGTCTCCATTGCCTCTTCCACCGTGGAATGAATGATCTTCTCGTTGGGGATGAGGTTCAGGTATTTTGGGCTAAACATTCGCCTGTCGACCAGCTGGGCCAGCACATATGCCCAGATAGCCGCTATCAGCCACGAGGTCAGCCGCCAGTCCGTGGGGATCGCCCGCAGCTTCTTGTTCCACGCGATCACCCACACGCAGATCAGCACGAGCGCCACGTAGACTCCGTTGGAAGTCCCCGCAAAATGCAATTCCCTGCAGAACAGCGTAATAACGAGGCAGGTGAAAATAAGATGCCACGGATTCCTGGTAATTGCAGCCCTGGCGGCAAATACGCAGGCAGCGATGCCAAGCAGGAAGGGACCGATATTTTCGAGATGCGTCTGGATTCGTCCCTGGTTGAATTCAGGTTTAATCGAAATGGCAAACGCTATAAGTGCCACCGGAGCTATCAGGCAGGGCAGCCAGTTGACCTTTTTAATCCAGGCGGTCCTGGATGCAGAGGCGGGCGCATCGGCCATATTAGGGTTCCTTAAGACTTGTTGAACTTATTTGCGGCTCGGTTTCGTGCTTCTCGGCCATGCCGTACAGGCCTTCGATGTAGACGTTTGTCGCCACCGATTGATACGCCAGACCGGCCTGCTCCATCCAGTTTATCAGTTGCAGATCGACATTCTTCGGTGCGATGGGGCGGGACTTGAGTGCGTCTATCCGAATCGGCGTGGGCGACTGGCCGGGGAGCATCACTATGCCCGTATCGCCGCGAACGACGCCCAGGCGGTCATCTTCGCGGATTACCGCAAAGCCTTCGCCCTCGGCCAGATCGAGTACGTTGCGTCCGAGGAATCCGTGTTCATAACTGCCGCCAAGAAGCGCCAGTATCGTCGGGGCGATATCCACCTGGCTGCACGTAACGGGAACCGAGCCCGGCTCGACGATGCCCGGTGCGTAGATTGCGAAAGGTATGCGATAGCCCGGAACGTCCAGAGGCACCTCGGGGCTCATCCCTTCGTACGGATGATCGGCCACCAGAACGAAGATTGTGTTCTTGAAATAGTCAGCCGTTTTCGCCTTGGCGAAAAAGTCACCCAACGCCCAGTCCGCATATCGCAGACCGTTGACCCGCATGAGTTCGGGTTCTTTTGTCTCGATAAGTCTCGTCCGCCCGGAAGGGACGTCGAACGGTTTGTGATTGGAAGTGGTCAGTATTATCGAGAAAAACTTCTCATCGCCCATCGAAGAGAATGTTTCGTGGGCCTTATCGAAGGCCACTTCGTCATGGAAGCCCCAGTTACTCTTGAGGCCTGGGCCTTTCATCTGGTGCTCGCCGATGAATCTCTCGATACCGTCCGTGCCGAAAAACGGCTTCATGTTGTCGAATTCCGGATCGCCACCGTATATGAACAGCGTGCGGTAACCGCGCTGTTTGAACAGGGCGGGCAGCGTCAGGAAGCGCCCCTGCGAACGTTCCCTCTTCATCAGCGATCTGCCCTGGAGGTCGGGATGCCCGCAGAAAATACCCACCATCGCCCGGCTGGTTCTGTCAGCAACCGCGTACATTCTCTCGAAGTACAGGGCGTCTTTGCAGATGGCGTCCAGCGAGGGGGTCTGCGAACTGTCAGGATCGACCGGTCCGACCAGCTTGCCGGTCATGCTTTCCATAACGATTACGACGACGTTGTAGTTCTTCCGGGGCTTATTGGTGTCGACTTTGCGCCAGAATGGGCGCTTCTGCAGGTGCGCGGGGGTATCGCTTGCAGGGGTGAGCAGCTCTTGGACTATGCGGGCAGCTTTGTCGAACGGAGGGTACTGCTGCAGTTTTCCGACGTCTTGATTGTCGGTCAGGAGGTTCTTTGTTGCGCTGGCAAGCGTGTATAGACTGTTCAACGTTGCCTGGGTGACGACTTTGTTGTCGCAGAAATAAGCTTCGCCTGGCTGCAGAGGCGTTTTGGCGATACTGCCTCTGGCTGCGACTATGCAGCAGGTGAGGATCAGCGCCGCTGCGATGGGCCTCGTCCATGCCGGACCGGTCGGTTCGCTCTGGCGCCAGAAAACGCGTTTGAATATAAAATAAAGACCGGCGAAGGACACCGTCATCATTATCGGAACGATCCAGATAGGATATTGCTGGGCGATATACGAGCCCATCTCCTGCGGCCGATCGATGTAATCAATCGCCAGCCAGTTCAGACGCACGCCGTACTGCTCGAAGAATCCCGCGTCGAATACCTCCAACAGCAGCCCGCCCGAGACGATCGCTGCCGCATAAAGCACGACGCTCATGCTGAACCACTTTCTTTTGAAGACCCTGTTCGGGGCCAGGCTCAGCAGCATGCCCATCGGGAGCATGAAGTAACTGATTGCGGTGGCGTCGAAACGGAATCCGACCGTGAAGCACTTCAGGATGTCGCCTGCGCGCACCTGTTGAATATGCTCATAGTTTCCTATCAGCAGTCCGGCGCGGAATATCGCGAACAAGCCCCAGCACCACAGCCCGGTAATCCACAGAGGGCGCAGACGCCTGCTATTGAGCTTTCCGGCCAACCGGGCGAGCTTGGATGTGAATCCCTCGCGGGTTTGCCAGGATCCTTCCTTTATCATCTTCAATCCCATATTACTATTCCGCAGATATTGGATTCCAGATCGCCGCTCGCGTCAAGTGTTCGCATGCGGACAAACTGCTCGGTGCTTGTCTAAATGACGCCGCGCAGATAACATTGTCTCACCTGTTAACCATTATATGGGGCCGTTATGCCGCGAGAACAAATGGACAGCCGCCAAGTAGCAGACTATCTGCACATGGATATGCGCGCAGTAGGCAAACTTGCCTCGCGCGGGCAGATTCCGTGCCGGAAAGTCGGCGGACAATTTATCTTCCTCAAAGGTGAACTCGACCACTGGGTAGAGGCGAAAATGCACACGCTGGGACCGAAGGAACTGGCGAAAATCCACAAAGGCGTCAGCAAGCATCACGGATTTGACCATGAAGAAATGCTGATCGCCCCGCTGATTCCCGATGCGCCGCACGGAGTGGCCGTTCCGCTGGGGGCACGCACGCGAGAAGCGGTTCTGCGGGCGCTGGTCGATCTGGCCGAAAAAGCCCACCTGGTATACAACCGCGAAGACCTCCTGCGCGAAATTCGCGAGCGAGAGGAACTCTGCAGCACGGCGATTGTTCCGGGCGTAGCCATGCCGCATCCGCGCCATCCGCTGCCGTACGACATCGCCGAGAGTTTTATCGTCGTCGGAATGACCACCAGCGGAATACCCTTCAGCGCCGAGGACGGATCGCTGACGAGATTGTTCTTCCTGGTATGCTGCAAAGACGACCGCACGCACCTGCACGTCCTGGCCAGGCTCGCCCACCTGCTGCACGAACAGACCGAGATCGAAGAACTTCTCCAAGCAGACTCCCCCGACGAACTCCGCGAGTTACTCGTCTCCGGAGAGCGGGCATTGCTGCGGAAGTGATGCACGAAAAAGCTAAAAAACGGCAACAGCAACAGCGGGGACTAGGGACCGGGGACTGGGGAACAGCTAACAGCGCCTAGCTAAACCGCAAGCGGTAGCTTTTACTCTTTGTGTCCTTTGTGGCAAAGTTGTTGCTGTTGTCGCCGCCTCCAATATAAATTGAGATTTTGGGATGGCTTCTAGTTCTTGCATACTGGGTTGCCTTAGAATGTAATGGAACCAGAAGGCGGGTCCGTTTTGCAGTTGCCTGCCGAGATCGCTTCACCTTGTTTGTTGACTCGTTCGCTGGACGTGAGTTGGATTTTTCGCCCAGGCGGACCGGCTTGAGGGTGCGACTTATGAAAATACGTATGCACGCACACAGCGACGCCAAGTTTTCCTCGATGGCCCGGCAGATGGGCAAGTGGGTCGGCCACGTTCTCGGTTCTTCTGTGCAGTATTCGGGGCAGGGCACGACGTGGGCCCCGGCTATCAATATCTGTCAGGACGACGAGCAGTATTGCGTCGTGGTGGATATTGCAGGCGTCAAGGCCGACGAGATCGACCTGACGGTGGAAGATAAACACCTCACTATCTCCGGCTATCGCCAGACGCCGCACCCAACCGAGCATACCGGCAGCGTCAAAATGCACCACATGGAGATCGACCACGGTCCGTTCAGCAGAACGATGGAACTCCCTGCCGACGTGTCATCCGAACAAGTTGTAGCCTGCTTCCGGCAGGGCTTTTTGTGGATTTTGATTCCAAAGGCTATTTCAAAAGCCAAGTGATCTAAAATGTTCGCCGAGAAGCGAAAACAGGTTTTTTATGGATTTTGATTCCAAAGGTTATACTGGAGTCTGAGTGATTTAAAATGTTCGCCAAGAAACGAAAACACGATGTTGATGAAGATCGCGAAGTTGAGATCATTGTCCGTCCCGGCGATGGTGGTCCGTCGGAGGAATCCGAAGGTCGGATTCTGATTCCCGACGAGGTGGCGGTCCTTCCGGTTCGCGACGCGGTTGTTTTTCCCGGGACGGTCATTCCTCTTTCGATCGGCCGGGAGAAGTCCAACCGGCTGCTCAACGACGTCCTGCCGCGCCAGAAAGTTATCGTCACCGTCTGTCAGCGCGATCCGCAGGTGGAGGACCCGACCCCGGACGATCTCTATCCATACGGAACAGCCACGCTGGTACTCAAGCTGCTGAGGCTTGACGAGGGCAGCCAGAACGTCATCGTTCACGGCCTCAAGCGCGTCAGGATCGCCGAGTGGCTGGCGACTGAACCGTATCTCAAAGCGCGGATCGAGAAACTTACCGACGTCGTGCACGAAGATACCGAATCCGAGGCGCTGATGTTTAACGCACAAAGCCTCGCCCGGAAAGTCATAGAGCTTTCGCCGAGTATCCCAGACGAATCGATCATAGTGCTGGACAATATCCTGCTGCCCGGCCCGCTGGGCGATTTTCTCGCCTCCAACCTCCAGTTGGACTTACCCGCAAGGCAGCAACTGCTGGAAGAACTCGATGTCAACGAGCGACTTCGCCTGGTTGCCGAGGAGTTGCAGCATTACCTCGAGGTGCTCGAACTCTCGGCGAAAATACAGGACCAGGTAAAAGCCAATATCGACAAGTCGCAGCGGGAGTTTTTCCTCAACGAGCAACTCAAGGCCATCCGCACCGAACTCGGCCAGGGTGACGAACGGGTCGCCGAAGTCGCCGAAATAACCCAGAGCATAGACGCAGCCGAGATGCCCGAAACCGTCCGCATCGAGGCGATGCGCGAGCTAACAAGGCTCGAAAAAATCCCGACGATATCGCCGGAATACAACGTCATACGGACCTACCTGGGCGTGATGTCCGAGCTGCCCAGGAACAAATCCACCGACGATAAGCTGGACGTAAACAGGGCGAGGCGTATTCTGAATGAAGATCATTACGATCTCGAAAAGGTCAAGAAACGCATTTTGGAATATCTCGCCGTGCGCAAGCTCG
>SDBT01003349.1_pt1 | contig 27783 bp, 27 predicted proteins | sample 2277101 | NCBI WGS metagenome assembly SDBT01 (sample SAMN10404973, study PRJNA504765) | marine sediment metagenome | isolation source: marine sediment core GS10_PC15, 103 cmbsf | place: Arctic Ocean: Southern Knipovich Ridge | collected 2010 | reverse complement strand
CTCTTGGTTTTAGGCATTGTTCTAAGAATAATTCCCGCTTTAGCAATAGTCGCTGCGGCAACACTGCCGTGGCTTTTAAAGAGCATAAAAAGTACTGAGAAAAACTTTGATAATCCCAAAACGTTTCTTTTTGCGGTAAACACAATTGTAGTCACGCACATTGTAATCGCCCTGTCTTTAGGTATAAGCTTTTTGGTGGGGGCAGATTAAATGAATCTTGACCGGATTTACCAACCAATTGTAGATGACTTGAAAAAAGTGGAACGTTTTTTGGAGTTTTCTGTTAAGGAATCGAAAAATCGCAAGCAAAACATGAACTTAATAAACTTGAGGACTCAGATTATAAAAAAAGTCTTAATTATCTCACTGACTATATTGCCCAAAAACCTTTTTAACTCTTGGGTGTGAAGGATACTTCCATTATGAAAGTTAGAATCAAGGATATATGTACCTGTTGTGGATTATGTTTAGATACTTGTCCAGGCGCTTTTGAAATGGGATGGGACAAGGCACATGTTATCATTGATGAAGTTTTTCCAGAACTTGAAGAAAGTGTTCAGCAAGCCGCTGACGAATGTCCCACTGAAGCAATTATTATTGAGTAACTATAAATATCAGGCAATATAGACCTGAGCATATTCTTTCGGCTCCGATCTTCTCAAACTGGCCACGAATAGTTCAGAGAATTTCTCCAATCATTTCAACATATCTTTGCACACCTGTGGTTTTACCTCAGCTTCTTCAAGAATTTCCCGTTTCTGCACTTCAAATCGTCGCTCCATCGTTTATCCTTTCCATGAAGATCATTCCCCTGGAAAGTTAATTGTATAAATGGCTTATACTTTAATAAATCCTACAGTACAGGTAGAACTTCGAGACTGTAGCGTCATTACCGGTCAGAGACATTAAAAAGAAAACTACCCCCCAGAGCAAATCAAGTGCCGAACAAGATTACAGTAAGGCCAAATTGGTCTAAAAACCGTGAGTTATTACAGAATTACGTAGTTCCCACAATAGCGTTATCTTGTAGTTTAACATATTATAGATACTCGGAGCGTCTTCTTAAAGACAATTAGGGATGCGAAGAAACATTACAAACAGTGGATTGAGTGTTGTTTGTTTATGTGTGATATTTTTGTTTATATTTGGTTGTAACAACAACCAGCAGATTAGTTTAAAACAAAAACCAGAAGCTAATCGTCAAGTGGTGCTCAGTTGTAGAAGTATCGAACATGAGCAAGTTGCAGGTGCCTTTTTTGAGGCCTACCCCGAAAATTGGGAGTATTAGCATTTCCAACAAAAACTATTAACTAAAATACACTAAAAACAGTACTCTATTAATGTTTTGCAATGAGCGTCCGTAAGAACTGTGTGAAGTCTACAGGCTTTAAACGAACAGTTTTCTATGCTTTAGGTGTAAGGTTTAGTCGCAGAACAATAGGCAAGCTTATTCATTAAAGAGAGGATAATACCTATAAGAATCGAACCTACAAAAATGAAAGATTGGCAAATTGCCGAAGTTGCGGAAAGATCGATGAAACCTGTCCGTCAATTGGCTGAAGAACTCGGGTTGAAAGAAGACGAACTGCTGCCAATGGGCCGCCAGTTGGCTAAGGTTGATTATGCCAAGGTGTTGGGTCGTTTGGATAATCGTCCCACCGCCAAGTACATTGATGTGACCGCTATTACGCCGACCCCGTTAGGTGAGGGAAAGACCACCACAGTAATCGGATTGATTGAAGGGTTGGGTAAACTGGGCAAATGCGTAACCGGTGCTATTCGCCAGCCGAGCGGTGGGCCAACATTCAACATAAAAGGTTCGGCAGCGGGTGGAGGTCTTGCTCAGTGTATTCCTTTGGCGCCATTCTCAATACGTTTCACAGGTGATGTTGACTGCATCACAAATGCCCATAATCTGGCGATGGTGGCTCTTACATCACGTATGCAGCATGAGCAGAACTATGATGATGCCAAATTGGCAAAAAGTAACCTAAAACGGCTCAATATTGATCCAAACCGCATTCAATTAAAATGGATTATGGATTTTTGTGCCCAATCCCTGCGGAACATTACCATCGGCAAGGGTGGAAAGATGGACGGCTATGAAATGGATTCTGGTTTTGCCATTTCTGTCTCAAGCGAACTAATGGCAATACTGGCTATTACCAGAGACCTGCCCGACCTGCGCCGGAGAATAGCAAAAATAGTTGTTGCTTATAACAAGAAGGGTAATGAAGTCACCACAGCTGATCTTGAGGTTGATGGTGCTATGACAGCCTGGATGCTGGATACTCTTAACCCGAGTCTGGTACAAACTATTGAAGGACAGCCGGTTTTTGTCCACGCTGGCCCGTTTGCCAATATTGCCATTGGGCAAAGCTCAATCATTGCCGACAGACTTGCCACAAAGTTGTCTGATTACCATATAACAGAAAGCGGTTTTGGAGCCGATATTGGGTTTGAAAAGTTCTGGAACCTTAAATGTCGTGCATCTGGATTGAAGCCCGATGCCGTAGTTATTGTCGCTACTATTCGAGCTTTGAAAATGCATGGCGGAGGCCCAGAAGTAAAACCGGGTATTCCACTTAGCGAAGCATATACAAAGGAAAATCTTGAATTAGTCGAAGCTGGCTGCCAGAATCTCATTGCTCATATCGATATTGTTAAAAAGAGCGGTGTACGCCCCGTGGTTTGTATAAACGGTTTTCATACCGATACTAAAGCGGAGATTAAACTAATTCGCAAGATTGCCGAACAAAACGGAGCTTTGACAGCATACTCGGAACACTGGGGAAAAGGTGGCGATGGGGCAATCGAGCTTGCTGAAACCGTTATCGCATCCTCTGAAGAAAAAAATAATTTTAAATTCCTTTATGAACTAAATACTCCATTAAGGAAGCAGATTGAGTTGATTGCCAAAGAAGTTTACGGTGCTAAAGGTGTTACGTATAACACCGAAGCGATGAAAAAACTGAAAGCCTTCGAAGCGAGCAATGGTGAATTTGACGGATTTGGAATATGTATGGTCAAGACACATTTGAGCTTATCACACGACCCAAATTTGAAAGGCCGTCCGAGAGATTGGGAAATCCCAATACGAGATTTTCTGATATACAAAGGTGCAGGTTTCATAGTACCGCTTTCTGGAGATATTAAGTTGATGCCGGGCACAGCATCAAACCCAGCTTTCCGCAGGATCGATGTAGACGTCAAGACGGGCAGGGTAACAGGACTGTTTTAAATAAGAACGTCAATCTGTTTTCACGGATGGATAATATACCAAGACATTCCTTGGCATATCCGCACCATTCGGCACAGTTGAAGTCCAGTTTGGGATTTGCGATTAGCTTTCTGCACTTTGGGCATTTCAGCTTCGGTTCATCCTTCCAGAATTCTATCGATGTTCCACAATAGGGGCAGTTGATCTCGAAGATATCATCCGGCTTCCAATATCTCTGATCTTGACCTGGACACTTTGGCATATCTTTGACTCTGTTTTTAATTACAGGATTGTGAAAACTTCCGAATTGTGCGCGTTGCTACGAATAACAACAAGGACGTTGATAGAACTGCGCTTTTGCCACAGAATAACTCTGGTTAGCACTTTTCGCCATATAGCCTTGAACCTCAATGCCCAATTCTGCTATAGCCTTCTTTAGGTTTGCATTTTCCTGCTTTAAAATTTTCACCTCATCTACTATTGTATCACAAAGAGTATCTTTGGTCAGACTGTTTGTATCCTACGTGTTAAAAACAGTGGACAGCAGAACTTTTAAATGTGGCATATATCTCTCTGCCGACTCCTATCTGTAATTTGTTAAAAGAGGCGTATGTGATTAGGACAGTTAGAGTCAGCTTACCGGATATAACATGTACAGCCAAGAAAGAATCGTGGTGAACTAATTCATCCACTCGACATCTGAACTGATTCCTGGCACTGCTCTCAAAGGGTTCTGTGGAAAGTAGGATTTCTTCTGGCTTGATCCAGATATGAGAAGTCGAGCTATTAGCGGAACTGACGTAAATGTTTTTATCGCCTACAAAGCATACACCTTCTTCTGCTCTGATTACGGGCAGAACATTTCTCATACTAAGAAACCTGGCGACTTCAGGGTCGGATGGTTTACGAAACAACTGTGTTGGTGTAGCCACTTGCCGGATTTTATTATCGAGCATGACACAAATTCGGTCTGCCAAGACAATCGCCTCTTGAGGGTCATGAGTTACATGTAAAACAGAAATATTCAATTCCCTGTTGATTTGTTTGAGCTTTTTTTGCAATCGCAACCTGGAATTGGTATCAAGAGCCGATAAAGGCTCGTCCAGTAAAAGCAATTTAGGTTCAACAGCCAATGCACGTGCCAAAGCAACTCGCTGTTGTTCGCCACCAGAAAGAGTGGTTGGCCGGCGACCGAGTAATTGCTGAATGTGCAGCATATCAGCTAAGCTCTGGATGCGATCTGCTGTTTTTTCAGAGCTGCAACCTGTTGCTCTAAGTCCATAAGCGATATTCTGCTTAACGGTCAAATGCGGAAAAAGAGCATAATCCTGATATACAACCGCAAAGCCTCTTGCCTCAGGCGCTTCAAGAGTAATATCTTTATCGCCCCAGAAGATTCGGCCGTCATCCGGTTTTATGAGTCCCGCGACAATTTCAATCAGGACACTTTTACCTACTCCGGAAGGCCCAAGAACTGTAAAGTATTCACCATCGTTGATATGGATTGAGACATCAGACATTGTAAAAGCCCCGAGACTCTTACTAATCGATTGCAATTCAAGCATTTGTTGATTCCCTGCTTTTCGCACCGCTCAACAGGCGTAAAATGACAAACAAACCAACACAAATAAGTATCAGCAGAACCGCCACCGATCTTGCGTAATTAAGTCCATAGTCATTAAACCTCTGAAAAACCATTACCGGAGTTGTCATTGGATGATAGGCGATAATAACTACGGCACCGAATTCGCTTATTCCTCGAGCCCACATGAGAATCATGCCTGACAGAATTCCCCGCCAAGCCAGCGGCAATGATATTGTGAAAAAAGTGCGTGAAGGCGAAGCCCCCAGAGTTCTTGCAGCCTTTTCCAACCTTTTAGGGACAGACTCGAACGCCTGACGAGCTGCATTGACAAGAAACGGTAATGAAACAAATGCCATTGCTATAGAGATTCCCACCGCAGTGCCGGTCAAACCTTTTCCGAAAAACCGGCCGATAAATGACTGCCTTCCGATTATGGTAAGCAAGGCTATACCTGCCGCGGAATGCGGAATGATAATCGGTAAATCTATGATAGCAAGAAGTATAGACCGTCCGAAGAATTTCCTTTTTGCAAGCAGATAGGCCAACGGGATACCAGCTATGGCAGATATTGCTGTTGCAAACAAGGCGGCTGTCAGTGTCAGTTTAATGGATTTTAGAACCTGGCTATCTGCGGCAGCTTCTGTAAGGTCACCAAATGATGTTGCAAGTACCATACTAACCAGCGGGGCAATGACAAACAATATCACGCATGAGCCCAAGCCAACGAAAATCAGCTCGAACCATCGTACTTGTCCATTAGTATTATTGTAGAATTTTTTCACAACAAGCTCGCTTTGTTTTTATTTGCAAAACTGTTTGAGGCTGTCGGGCAATTTATCAAAGTTATCTGCTTTTGCTGGTTTTATCGGGGGGTGGCTATTATTTTCCATAATTGCCTGGCCTCTTGAAGAAAGCAACAGAGCACACCATGCTTCAGCTGCTTCTGAATTTGGCGCATTTTTCGGTATAGTAACTGAGTAGACCATTGGTTCGCCCCGGCGAGTGATAAACTGCCCAGGAGTTTTGCCAGATAGCTTTACCATTGCAGTACTATAGAGCTTAGCAAAAGTAGAGGATTTAAGGTTTATTTCATCTGGAAGGAGGAGCATATTTAGTTTATGTTGGGCGGCAACTGAGCGGTAGATAAAAAGACAATCAATCTCGCAAGTTTCTACCAGGGCCAGTAGATCAGTCTCTTTAGGCCGAATATATTTATACTTTTCCTGGAGTTTCCTGGTCAGGTTGGGTACCTTGTAATACTTTTCAGCTAATTGAAAAACCATTAGGGTACGATATCCACAAGGGTCTTGGTTGGGCTCTGATCTGCCAAAGGCTACTTCATCCCTTAGGAGAATTTCATGCCAGTTATCTTGTGTAATCTCGCTGTTCAACCACGATTTATTAGTATATGCAATGACCATCTCGTTAAGAGCAAACCGGATGTTAAAGTCTACATGATTTGGCATAAGCAAATCTTCCACAACCTTGTAATCTGCTGAACCTAATACATCACATTCTCGTCCAAGGTCACAAACTTTTCTGGCTGTGCTTCTGCTTCCGGAAGCTTCGGCTTTGATAATAATGTTAGGATGTTCTTCTTGAAATACAGCTGAAATTTGCTGGAATGGGACAGACAGGCTGCCGGCGTGAAAGATTATCAGCTCATTTTTGGCAGAGCTTGTATTTTTTCTTTTACAGCTAACAAGAATGCAAGACAGAGCCAGCAAAACTATTATATATGCAATTAACTGCCAAACATTTCTCGTCATTTTTAGTCACCTTTTTTCAAATTACTGACTCGTTCTGGATGTGTGTAAACATTGATTTTGCCCTGCCTGACAAAACCACACAATGTAATATTCCACCGATCGGCTGCTTTGATAGCAAATGAAGATGGGGCTGAGACCGCAGCAATTAATTCGATACCTGCCCTAGCGGCCTTGGTTACCATCTCCAGGCTTACCCTGCCTGACAATACAACCGCATAACCTTTCGTAGATTGCCTATCTAAAAGGCATTTACCGATTGCTTTGTCAAGGGCACTATGGCGGCCAAGGTCTTCGGCAAAGGCGACAATTTTACCTGAAGAATCAAAGATTCCGGCGGCATGTGACCCGCCGGTCATCTGGAATATTTGCTGCATAGACCTTAGGTGCTCGGTAACTTCAATAAGCAGGCCGCTGCTTACCTCTAAAGACTGGTCACATACAGGCATCTCTGATAACATCTTATCGATATTTCGTGTTCCACACATACCACATGAACTAGTGACTATCATATTTCGACGAATCGCTATTTGCGCTGGATCGTGTACCTGAATCCCTACAACATTTGGCAACCGGGGTTTTGTCGAAACGGCAATAACATCGTCTATACTGTCTATCATGCCCTCGGAATAGACAAAGCCAACTGCAAGAGCTTCAATATCCAAAGGAGTAGCCATAATAGTAAAGCTTCCAACCTTATCTATCATAATTGTTACAGCTTGTTCAATGACCACGTGGTCTGCTGCCTTCTCAGTCAGAACTTCAGATAAAATATGAAATATCTCAGCTGAAGAAACCGCTTGTTTTAAGCTATCAGGAATTTCGCTATTCTGTTTTATTTTCCACACCCCTCAATGGACATCCAGGCCATGTATCATAAAAACAGCATGTTCCAGTGTCTTAAGTATTTCTGCAAGATACTCTTCAACAGCCCGCACACTTCCCGGCAAAGCGTATATTTGTGTTTTGCCTGCTATTGCTGCAACACTTCGGCTAAGTAAAGCAGAGGGTTTATCATATCCAAATTTAACGCGGATATTTTCCATGATCCCCGGAATTGTCTTATCGCAAACAGCGGCAATGGTTTCCGGTGTAATATCTCTTGGACCAATGCCTGTACCTCCAAGGGTAAAGATCACATCAACTTCCTCTTTTATAGCTTTGGTCAGTTCCTCGCGGAGTTTGTCGGCATCATCAGCAAGTACAATATTACTAATCTGCAGGTGCCATCTCTTGTCAGAAAAATATTCTTTAAAGATTTGTTTTGCACGGGGTCCTGATTTGTCTACATACTTGCCTGCAAAAGCACGATCACTTAGAGTTATAATCAAAAATTTTAAACATCTTGGGAAATATACAATGGAATCACACGGTTTGATTTTGCCTCCATTAGTAACTCTACAAAAGATTCCTTTTTGGGGCATCACACATTTGCCTACCTGCTGGTAGACAGCACAACCATCACCATGACATTTCTTGCCTATTTGTGTAACCTGAAGTTCGACTTTACCAAGGCGGAATCTATCTAAAACTGCTGCTTGATTTAAGTCTATACCCACGATGGTGATGTTCTCTGCAAATTCTCCCGGACCGATTTGTCTGCCAATAGTTTTGGCAAACAAATCAATGTCTTCCTGAGAGAGTAAACTTACCTGCCGATGCCACAGGCTGGAATGAGCATCATTGATAACACCATGCTTGTCAATCAATATCTCAGCAACAGGCTGTTTGACAGTGCCTTTCTGCTCAGAAATATTTACAGATATAACATTTCCTTTATTCGACATCTTCTTTTACCTTCTTCAAGAGTTTTATTTCACTGATTTGCATATTCTTGTCAACAGCCTTGCACATATCATAAATTGTCAGCAGCGCTATACTAACCGCTGTTAATGCCTCCATTTCCACACCGGTTCGACCGATACACCGAACTTCACTTTGAACTGTAATACCTTGCCCGGTGATATCCATTTCTACATCTACCTTATCTATTGTAAGTGGGTGACAAAGCGGAATAAGCATAGCGGTTTGTTTGACCGCCTGAATACCTGCAATCTGTGCTATTGTCAAGACATCTCCTTTTTTCATCTGGTTTTGCCGGATAAGATTCAATGCCTCGAGAGATAAAAAAATGGATCCTTTTGCGACAGCTCGTCTTCGCTGCGGCTTTTTATTTCCAATGTCAACCATATTGGCTCGGCCCTGGTCATCTACATGTGTAAACTTTTCCATTTTTTTAGCCTCCTATTTGGTGCATCACATTATGTGCGCATGGTCCACCAGCCTCAGGTTTCTGGGCAACTGCTTGCTGAATGGCTTGTTCTGGACCTAATTGGCGAACACTAAAAGAAATATCTGAAAACAGACATGGGTGAATTTTCCCTTCGCTCGATAAACGAAGTCTATTACACCGGACGCAATCTCCACCGGTACCGCCTTCAACCACATAAAAACAACCTGTCTCAAAAAACATCTGCCGAATAATTCGCACTTTCAATCCATTAGAATTTCCAAATTCCTTAACTGCTTGTGCATCGGATTCTCTTGAAAACTGTCCAACTACACAATTTAGTTTTATAGGATTAAGACCTGCCTTCTGTGCCGCTTCGATACCTGCGAAAACATCATTGATGTCACCACATCGTGTTAACTGTCGATATCGATTTGCCTCTATTGTGTCCAGACTTATATTTATTCTCTTTAATCCGGCATCAACCAAGGCTTGAGCATATTGAGCTAATAATATACCATTCGTTGTCATAGCAAAATCTTCGATGTCTTTGATAGTGTCTACGGATTGAACCAAGTTTAATATACCACGACGAACAAGAGGTTCACCACCGGTAAGTCGTACTTTTGTAATGCCCATAGCAACCGCAGTTTCAATTACTTCAACAATTTCCTCAAAAGATAAAATATCCTTGTATTTTAAAAGTTCAATACCATCTTCCGGCATGCAATAGCGACAGCGAAGGTTGCATCGGTCCGTAACCGATATTCGCAGGTAGTTAATTGTTCGTCCGAACCGATCTATCATTCGAAACTATCCTTTATGCTTATGTAGCTTACCTTTTCACCGGCGGAGATGTCCTTTACACCTTTGGGAATGATAAAGAAGCCATCGCTGTCCAATAAAGCCTGTAAATGAGCGGTGCCGTGATATTCTGTCTGTTCGATCAGGCCGTTTTGCATTAATCGACACGGCAGATATGCCAGACGTTTCGCTCTACGACGATGAAAATCGTCAGCAAGAGGCAATGTAACATGGCGTACTATAAGCTTTTTACCTGTCATAAGTCTGGCTGTGTACAATACGAATAAATGGAACATCAGGTACACAGCAACTGGATTGCCAGGTAAGCCAAAAGCAATTTTTTTACCTGACGAAGCGAAAGTCGTCGGTTTACCGGGCTTGACTGCTAAACGATTAAAATGTAATTGCAGACCTACCTGTTCCATCGCATCAGTTACAAAATCATAATCACCAACTGAAACGCCTCCTGAAAGCACAACGATATTGGCATTATTCAAAGCTTCACAAAGTGCCGAAATAGTGGTGTTCCGATCATCTGTGACAATCGCATTTACAACAACCTCCAGTGAGTATTTTTGGCACAAACTGGCCAACATTGGGCCATTAGAGTTTATAATTTTGCCTGGGACAAGTTGGTTGGGTAAATCGACAATTTCGTCGCCAGTTGAGAGAATGGCTATACGAACAGGTTGAGCAACTTTTACTTCGGTGATTCCAACAGAGATAAGACTGGCAATTTCCAGCGGGCCGAGCACGGCTGGTGCATGCAGGATTACGTCTCCAGCACATACGTCCTCACCTTTTCGGCAAATATTGACTTCATTGCTGTGTGTGAGGATGCGAACTTTTCCATTAGTTTCACAGGTTTGTTCAACCATAATGACCTTTCCAGTACCATCTGGTACAGGTGCTCCAGTCATGACTTTTGTTGCAGTACCAGCGGTAAGCGGTCTACTGGGAATACCCCCAGCAGGGATGGTTTCTAAAACATGATATTCTTCTTGCTCATTACCTGCTGGGACGGCATAGCCATCCATCGCTGATTTATTAAAAGGCGGCAGGTCAAGACGAGCAATCTGGTTCTCAACTATGGTCCGAAAGAGAGCCTGTCGAACAGGTATGGTTTCGACAGACAAGGTTATGCCAGCCAATTTTTGTTCGACAATTTGAAGCGCCTCGGTTAACGAAATCACTTCTCTAATTTCAGACATTGGTTTTTTCCTTAGTATAGAGCTTTGCAAATCGCTCATCGGCAAAAATGGCAACCTCCTCATTTAACTGCTTAAAGACTTTAAGCATGTGCTGTCCTTCAGCTGAGAGTACAGAGCCACCCCCGCCAGATCCACCTGTGTGTCGTTCTATAAGTGTTTTGCCAAAACGGTCCTCAGCCATACGGATCAGGTTCCAGGCAAATCGATAGCTCATATCCGCCGTTTTGGCAGCTTCCCGCAGAGTGCCTGAATGATGAACGTTTTCTAAAAGTATTGCTAAGCCTCTACCGAAAACATGTGTTCCTACGGCCTCGAACCATATCTTGCTGCGTACCGTTGGCTTAGAGCCAAAAAGATAACGCTTTTGTGCGATTAGCAAATCACAAATAGTATTGCGAACGGTTTTAGAACTGACTTTGCGGGAGAAAGCTTTCTTCCATTCGGCCAAAGTAGCATCGCGACAAATTTTCAGGTCGGCTACACCTCGGAGTAGTTTTGTGTCTTTGTGAAAATGAGTTTTCCTCGTGGAACCGTCAATGAATATAGTGATATCGCCTCGCCCCAACCCAGCCAGAGCATTCGATTCAACAATAATATTTTTACTTGAACTTCTGGATGCTTCTATAAAGGATTCCAATTCCATGAGGTTGTCGAAAAATCTACCGGGCTTTCCGGATTTTGCCTTGCTATGGCCACACTTGGCGTATACACTATCTGGCAATACCTTGCATAACTTCAACGCCAGTGTTGTCTTGCCAACACCGCGCCCAGTTCCACATATAACCCATATCAAACTCATTTGAAACATCCTAGAGAGCACCTGCGAATCTTCACATCCAGATGATCCAGCAGCTTGCCCATCTGGCCTAATGAAATATCTATCTTCTTTGCCAAATTGCGAGCCGTCTCACAAGTAATCCAGCCGCCCAAATAGATGGTATCCAAATTACTTTTTCTGCGATCATTGCATTGAACAACCGCGACATCATAATTCCTGTTCATTACAATTCCAATTTTAATCTCTTCTACATCCAGGAATTCCCGAAGTTGATATGCTATTGAAGCTTCAACGCAAATTAGCTTTTTCATTTTTCAGCCTTTCGCCACCTATCTATATCAGCTGAACTATTGATATTAAAAAACACTGTCTCGTCAGAAAACTGAACTCTTATTGCTTTAACCCGCTGCCAAACATCTTGAATCTTTCGTTCTCCGCGATCGATGGAAGCTGATATTTCTTTTCTCAATTCGTTATGCACAACTGCACATAACGGGTGCCAAAAAAAACCTGGCGTTTCAGCAAAAACTGCTATGGCTCCTGACTCAACAAAAGCCTTTTTCAAGACCAACATTTCCTTCGCAGTGATGTTTGGCATATCACACGGAATAAACATTACGGCGTCAGATTGATCGGCAAAATATGCAAGCCCACTTTCAATTCCACCTATAGGGCCAATACCGGTCCTGATATCTGATATAACTTTTACGTTACAATGTTGATACGGTCTTGAATCATCGGATGCAATAACAATATTATTGACCCCTGCCTTGTCAAGTTCTTTTATAAGCCTCTCAATGATAGAAATACCTTTGCCGACTTCAATAGTACCTTTTGCAATGCCGTCTAAACGCCGAGCATTACCACCGGCCAATATTACTGCTGCAATTGTTTGTTTCATTAATTTTTCTATCATACCGAACTGTATTTATCAACCATTTCTTTACATACTGCTTTGATGCCAATTCCTGTCGGACACACTTCATCGCAGCGGCCACAAAGCAGTTGTTTCTGTGTATAAACTCTTCCTACTTTCAAGCTGCTTTTGAAAACAAGTATGAGTCAAATGAAATGGAAATATGGTGATTATTTTCTACGTGATTATTTAATTTCCTAAATTATGTTATCTAAATCCATGGCAATGGCTCTTTTTACTAGATCAACTATACTATATACATCAAGCTTGTGCATAATATGACTGCGATGAACTTCGACTGTGCGCACTGACCTATGGAGTATATTAGCTATCTCTTTATTGGTTTTGCTCTGCAAAACGAGCTGCAAAATGATTTTTTCTGTTTTGGTTAGCGGCTTTCCTCTGAGCAAATTTATCAAATCATTCCGCTTCAAAATAGATTGAACACATGTTAAGAAGCTTTCTCTTTCGAAAGGTTTTTCAATAAAGTCAGTTGCACCTTTTTTTACAGCTTTGACCGCAAGAGAGGTATCACCATAAGCGGTTATTACAAGAACGGGTAACCACGGAGCAATATGTTTGGCTTCAACCAAAAGTTCCATGCCTGTCTTGCCAGGCATTTGAACATCTGTAACAAGCAAATCGCAGCTTTGCTCTCGCAGATGTTCCAGACAGTCATCAGCATTTTTGAAGCATGTACATTCATATTCAGCCTTTTTAAGGTATAAACATACTGCATCGAGAATACAAGGATCATCATCAACTACAAAAATGTGCGATTCAAAATCTCTTGTCATAATCTACAAGCAACTCTCAAATAGAATGTGCCTTGCAACTGATAGATGCTTTGCCAACAGAGGAGTTGACTTTTAAGAAACTGTCTGAATATATTTGTTTGTTCATTAACATTTCGGCGGTAGCCACGACATCCATCAGTTTCCTGTCAAGGACATCGACAATTGCAGAATCCAGTCCTCTGGAAATAGCCATAGCCAGAAATATACGATTGATCAAACTCCTTTCCTTCGTACCCTGAGAAAGGTTTGACAGCCCTATAGTTATATGTGGCGCAGGATCTGCCAAGTATCTTATTTGTTCTATTGCCCTAAGAATATTTACCGGCTGAGTCTGAGCATTTGGAACTTTAACCGGCAAAACAATCGGATCGATAAATAATTTCTGTGTATCAAATCCTTTTTCCATACCTTTTTGTACAATTTCTGCTGCTATTGCTACACGTGTATCTGTATCCTGAGGCACGCCATTTTTGTCCATTGTTAGAGCAATGATCCCTACCTTTGGGCCAGCCTGCTTGGCCATCTCCATGTATTTATCCAAGATTTCTTCGTCAGTTTTTTTACTCAATGGCGTAGAGTTAATAAGAACACCGTTGCCGGCATTGATTATTTTCAGTCCTGCTGCAATAACATTAGGTTTTTGTGAATCTAAAGACAGACTTGCCGAGCAGGTTTCCTGGATTGTTTCAACTAACCACTGCATAGCTGCCTCCTGGTCAGCTGCAGCGGTACCAACATTTACATCTAAATAGTTTGCACCTGCTTCAACCTGTCTTCGGGCCAAGTCCTGAACTATTTGTTTATTTTTGTCTGCGATAGCTTGCCCAACATCTTTAAACATTCCATTAATTCGTTCTCCGATCAGAATCATGGTAAAAACCCTTTCTTTTTATTACCCATTAACATAATTATCTTACTTCCATATCTGGTTAATAAAGTTTTTCACGGTAACAACAGCTCGCGGATGACGCATCCGAATTATATCAGCGCCAGCCTGCAGCAAACAGATGGCGGTAGTAGCCTCCCACATTGGACCTCTATCCTCAACATCGCCCCACTGAGGCATATCACTGAGTTTGGCTTCTTTAACCCGCCATGATTCATAGCCTACATCACAGATTACCGGCATTGCCATCATTTTGTCGCCGGCAAGAGCTGCAAGACGCTGACGTTCCTGAATTGAATAGGCATACTCAATCCCATAGCCTAATGCGCCTGTAGCCTGGTATGTTACTATCCGCTCCAGTGGAAAACCCATATCAGAAACGAGAATATTAACCTGTTTAGCAATATTAATATCTAAAGGCGCCCCGGTTATAAGATGATGACCATCTGCCAGAGCAATTGCGGTCAGAGATTTATAATTATCTTCCTCAACCATCCCAATAAGGCAATTTTCTCCTTTTGCCGCCTGGCTTACTTTGGGCATAACCTGATTGTCTTTTTCATTGTTGCCACACCCCCAAAGTATTAGCGGAACGCCCACCGCTTCGAGCACTTGCTCGACAACTTTGACGGCATGTGCATCATCTTTATCACCCCTGTCCGGATGAATACCGTCAAACTTCACACATATTAAATCCGCTCCGAATTCCCCTACACACTTTTTAGCCCAGTTGCTGGGATTGTCTAGCAACTCTTTGTAGCATTGGCTTAGAGTGTCTGTCCAGTCTTCGGGTCTGGTATCAATGACATCCATAGCTATGACCGGTTTTTCTCCCGCACCAGTACTCAAACCGCCATAAACAACATCAGTTGCGCCGCCTACAGTTACGGTTGACGTACGGCTGCCTCCGGTTTCTTTAGTAGCTCCAAGTGTAACTCGATTTACTGAACCGGCGAAACTTTCTACAACTTCAGGCACTGGCATTCGCTATCCTCCAAAATTCCTAAAATTACTAGCTTTGCTTAATTGTTAGTTCCTGTTCAACTATTCTCCGCACCGCCAAAAAAGCGGGACTATTGAACTCGACATCAAATACGGTTTTGTTCTCCATAGAACAGTCAAAGACCATTTTGTCATAGGGTACAGAATCTAAACTATCTATTCCATCCACATCTTGGGCACTATCAGTTCTGTTCCATATTATTCCGAGACGTTTTACAGTTATAGGCAGTTGTGTGGCAAGATTAAAAATTCTTTTAGCCGTGATCTGACCGATTGGGGTTGGCTCAGCTACAATACAAAGTAAATCAACATTATTAGTAGTTCGCCGAGACAGATGCTCCATTCCTGCTTCATTGTCCAGAACTACAAAACCGTAGGTATCGCTTAATTTGTCCATAAAGCTGCGTAAAAGATTATTTGCGGCACAATAACAGCCAGGCCCCTCGGGTTTACCCATAGTGAGCAAATCAAACCCTTTAGCCTCAGTAATTGCTTGTTGGATACCATATTCAAATAAACGTGACTGATCCACACCCTTATTGTCCGGCCTTTTTGCTCGTGCTTGTTCTCGAATGCTGGCAATGGTATTTGTTACTTCTACACCCATTATTAAACCAAGGCAAGAATTAGGGTCAGCATCAACGGCAAGAACAGGAGCTGCCGATTGTTCCATGAGCACCCTTATAATCATAGCGGATAAAGTCGTCTTACCTGAGCCGCCTTTTCCACAGATAGCAATTGTTGTTGCCATACCACAATACTCCTATCCACTATACACCATCTCAAAACGCAATCGTTGGAAACAGTGATAAATCTGTATGGGGTAAAAACTTTGCTCTGATAAACTCTTCCATATATGTTGGATGACTCATTAGATCAAAATATGTCATTTTATCTGCGATTTCCTCAGTTTTTTCGAGGGCTTTTCTACTTAACAGCACTGTCTTTGCACCTGCGACAGCTGTATTGCCGACAAAGTGAATTTTTTCTACCGGCAAATCAGGCAACATTCCGACAATAACTGCTTGTGTGGTATTCAGAAAGTTGCCAAATCCACCGGCAAGATAAATCGCATCCAGTTTTTCAAGGCTTGTCTGGGTAGCATCCATAAGAACCCGAATAGCAGCAAAAACTCCGGCTTTAGAACGAATAAGGTTGTTGATGTCCGCTTGAGTAATCACTATTTCCTGATAACTATCTCTCGCTGATGCCAACTGAAACTGCAGACCTTCATCTCCTTCGGTTAATCTTGAATTGGGGTTCGTTCTGAATCGCCCCGTTCGATCTATAATGCTGTTTGTGTATAGTTCCGCGAGTGTATCCAAAAGCCCCGAACCACAAATACCTGTCGGATGTGTATTGCCGATAGTCTTTAACTCGATGGAACCATCTTGAAGAATCGCCAGTTTTTCAATGGCGCCCGTCCCTGCCCGCATACCATGTTTAACACCACTTCCCTCAAAGGCAGGTCCGGCTGAACTTGAGGCGCAAATCAACCAGTCTTTATTGCCAAGAACTACTTCGCCGTTTGTTCCGATATCGGCAAAAAGTGAGATTCCTTCTTTAGTATAAATCTGCGTTGTTAATACACCTGCAACTATATCACTGCCTACATATGCAGCAACGCTCGGCAGGCAATACAACAAACCACGTTTATTGATTTGAATGCCAGCTTCTGCTGCTCTGATTGGGGGCACAAAACCAGCTGAAGCAATGTATGGTTCCCTGCGTATCCGAGTTGGATCCAAGTTTAACAAAAAGTGCACCATTGCGGTGTTGCCGGCACATATACAGGCAGTTATGTCCTGCAAATCAACCTTCTGCCTGACTGCCAATGTCATAACCAGATCATTGACATCATGCACAATTCGATTTTGTAATTCATCGAAGGCGTTGTTCTCCTCAGCGTAAATGATTCGACGAATGTAATCTTCGCCGAAACTTATTTGGCTGTTATAGGTGGCTTCGGTATCAATAGTGACAGCTTTAGTCAAATCAATCAAATGAGCCACTACCGTGGTTGTACCCAGGTCCACAGCAATGGCAAAATTTCTTTTGCTGTGATCACCAGCTTCGACCTCCACAACTTCCATAGTACCACCTCGCCTACCTACCGTTACCGTAACCTTGTAATCCGAACTTTGCAGCAGAGGAGAAAGTTTCTGGAGAATGCGAAAACCGGTTTGAATTATTGGAGCATCAATTTTCTCACGGATGGCTAAATACAAACGTTCGTGGTCTGCAGTATGATCGTTAAGGCTCGGTGGTGTCATTTCCAGATAAAGCTTGCGTACAAGCGGGTCTAACTCAAAACCAACGACCTCAACCTCACCTGATAGATTGCGAAATCGTTCCGCATCACTATCAGTAAGTATTTGAGCTACTTCTAAGCAATGCCACTTGGGCACCGTTACAGTCATATCGGAAAGCACCTTGGTTTGGCAGGCCAAAACAATATTCTCTCGGACTTCTTCCGGTGTAAGCAAAGTCGTTGGCCTGCTTTGGAAATGTCCATCGTTGATGATTACCTTGCATTTGCCGCAGTAACCATCACCGCCACAAATGCTGCTGAGATAAATACCGATTTTATGTGCCGCATCAAGTAATACGGTTCCAACAGAAACTTTGGTTTTGAGGCCACTTGGCTCAAAACGCACAACACATTTTTTTTCTTTGCCTTGTCCCATTATTTCCAGACTTCCTGCAGATATTTGGGCAACATTGATGATTCTCTTGGGCCAACCATAACCTCCCAGCCAGTAGCTTCTTCAAGCTTACCACTCATTACTGCTACATAGCCGGGAATTATTAATTTGCGGTGTTTAACCAGGCTCTCAACACTACGTTTGCTCATAGCATCGGCAACTGCTTTTTCATTAAGTTTGTCTCCAGAATATGCAGTCAACACACTTGTTCCTTCCGTGTCGATAACAAGAATATAACATGGTACTCTGCTGGCTTCAACATCTGATTCGACGGTATAATAGGTCAGCGAGAAATTCGTCGTAAAAATAAACGGTGAACTCTCATCAACTTCTCCAATCTTGTACACTTTTGGTTCCACCTGAATCGGTTTCTGTGGATCGCTGTATATATTCATTACCGTTGTAAGCATAGGTAAAAACGCATATGGCTCAATGGTATCAACTATCACAATGCCGCAATACTTGCAAATAAGGCTTGTAGCGGCCGCAGCCTGCTCATCCGTGTCACCGTCAGTTAAAATTGACAATGTCGGATAACCCAGTGGCCTGAAAACTTTTTTCAACGACAAAACCCGTGTCATGGTAAGATTGCGCAGCTGTTCTGATAAAGTCATTTCTTCAAAAGACAGCACAATATCTTCAACCCCATGTACCTTGATTTTTTCGCTTATTTCAACAAGGTCTTCTATAGAACTGGCTTTTGCTGCAAGTGGGCAGTTGTTTTCCTTTGCGATTTTCGCCATTGCTTCTGCGGTATTAGTTTTTGCCCCGACAATTAAAGGTTTAACATCAGCGGTTTTGGCAAGAGCGGCGGCAATCATTTCCGGTGACCCAGAACAGAGTATTAAAGCCAGATTACTTGACTCTTTCACTGTTGTAGCAACAGAGACGAAAGCTTCGGAATCACCGCTGTCATTAACAACGGCTATTGCCTTAACGCCGATTTCAATCCCAACCCGCTCAAATCGCAGAGCATTGATAGATTCAATACGTTTCTGCAAAGCCTCCGGTGATAACTTGTCCGAAACGCTCACCGCCATCACTGTTGGGTTGTAGAATTTCTCTTCATGCCGGTACATCACCGTTTCCTGACCAACCTGCACCTGGTTATTGCCACTGCCAAATTTTATCAATCGCATGGGGGGGGCAGCAGCAGCAGCAAGAGTTTGTCTGCACTCTTCTGAAGTACATGGACAATCGTCCAGCTTGGCTCGTTTCTGAGCAAGCTGCATCGCAAAGGCCAGGCATGTTGGCATACCACATTTTTTACAATTCGTCTTTGGTAGAAGTTTAAATATCTCTAATCCTGTCAATGCCATAACACTTTTCCTTTTTACAATTGGATACCTTTTCCCTTATTCTCAACTTTCTAATAACTTAGACTGACCACAATCACATATTTTGACTATCTCCTTTTCCTGCTGGAAGTTCTTTAATTCCTGCTTTAAATCATTTAATTCCTTCCCATAATTCTTGTTGTTCTGTTCCATAAAAATTCTTTTCTACTTCACAGATAGTTCAAAAGACTTATAAACACCCGATAAACTTTTCAAAACATAGGCCCCAACTCATTGACAGGGTGATTGTTTTTAGTAATGAATTCCAGTACTTCTTCTTCCGACATGGCTGTTTTTTCATCTGCTATGCTGGAAATAAACTTTACAGGATCTAACCCGATTTCTCGTGCTCTTTGTGCCAAGGCTTTTTGTATTTCCGTTTTCAATCCCGATGTCATCCACACTATACGTTTAATCCCGTCTTCTGCTGAAATAAATTTCTTGGATGCGATATAATGCTTGGAATGCCCAATGAAACCAGGAACTTGATTGCCTCCTCCCACAGTCCCTGCTAAAGTAGAAAACTTCATTCCGCACGGGGTCATCTCCGTGAACTCACGATTAACAATCATCACACCATTTGTTGATGGCAACAAAGCTGATATACATTCGAAACAGCCGCAGCTTGTCATAGGATCGATAATCATAGAATAAGCACTCATTTTTTCGACCTTACCTTGTGAAGCTGATTTTATGAACTGGTTGACCTTTTCCCACTGGCCGAGTTTCTCATCTGCCACTTTTCCTTTAGCTATGGGCTGATTGGGACCTGTTGGGGTTATTTCATATGCCGCCCGTCCATCAAGCCAACTGTACGCTCCGCAAAGTCCGCTTCTTTCCGGAGTAATTACACAGACATGGGTTGGAGCAAAGCTTTGACATAGCGTACATGAATAAAACGTATCAACACTTTCGTCGGTCATACCAGCCAGTCGCTCATCACGTTGTGTGTAGACTTCAAGTGCTTGCTCTCGGAGTTCAAGAACCTGCTGTTCATTGGTATAAAATTTTACCTGCACCTTGTCGACAATATTTGAATACCGATCGTGTAACATTGCGTGTAGAATGCTTCCAAAATGTTTAATTCTAAAACCTGCTTTAACCGCTTTCTTGCTGATTCGCATCCATATAATGTCCCGTTGCCCCATGTGCCAAACTCCCTGGGCTTCATTAAGGAATGTGTGGATTTGTCTCTCAAGCACTGGTTCAAAATCAGCCTGCATTTTTCGCCCCGATACCTCTATTAGTATTCCCAGCGGCAATTTCCCGCCGTCCTCAACAGAGTCGACATCAGGGCCTATGACTTCTATTTTACCGTCCTCTACTTCAGAGATGTCAAGCATGGTAAGCCATTCAAACGCCAACGTTCTTTGTCCGCCAAACTCACAGTACATATCTTCTTTGCGGATGCGTTCACCCTCAAATGCGGGACTATAGGGCACTGGTATCGGCACTTCGGACACTTTTATCTTGAGACCTCGCACTTCGATAGCTTTTTCTATTATCTTCTCATGCGGCACATTGGAAACAACGTGCTCATATGTACATACACCGGTTGGAAGAATCTGCGGGATATCCGAATCGGCAATTACAGGAAATCCATAGTTTATAGCCCCTGCTGCAGTGGCATACCATTCGTCAGTTACTTCTCCTAAAGCCACTACGAATGCAAAAATCCTGTTCTTATTATATAAAAGATTTCGGGTAAAATCTCCCGCCTGGATACCACCAAAACTAAGTGCGGCTCTGCTGGCAAATCCAAGAGCATATATCGCAGCGGTTATATCCGGTCCAAACGGAACCAGTCTGGTTTCCCAGCCCAATTGTATACCGCCATCCACTAACTGTTGTGAAAACGTTGTGCCGTTGTTATGCCCACACATAAACACGTATAAGCTCAGCTCCTGACACTTTAATGCAATTTTGACTGCTGTCTCAACGTCTGGTGCAGCCCCAACAATTGCTGCAAAACCAGGTGCTGAACCATCTACAAACTGGATGCCCCTCTCTCGCAGGATTAAATCATCCGCCGCTCCAAGCCAGATGTTGCTAACAGGTTCGGGGCCTACCAAATATCTACAAGCCTCGATTATTTCTTCAGCAAACAGCGTAGCCATACCGGCATCTAAGACTGGACCAAGATAAGGAAGCCACATTTCTTCCGCAACCGGCTCAGGAAGCAACACCTTAATATCATCCAATACTTGTTCCATGTCTGTGAGCGTTTGAACTTCACGTCCAGTCATTGAATAAATAATTGGCAAATAATAGGCGGTATTCGGAAATTCAACCTTGCAGTCTTTACCTTTCTGCTCAATGGCCTTTGCTAGGATATCCTGGGCTTGTTTAGCTATCTTATGAGCACCGTGAATAGCAGCCGAAGCTATAATTCTTGACATCTATAAATCTCCTTTTCCCGGGTTTACTCTGCTTGTTAGACTTCTAACGCCCGACGTTCCTCCATACTATAAAGCTTACGCTCCTTCAATTCGTTTAAACCGAGGGCATCACGTTTGCTTTCAATATGCCTTAACATCATCTCTGCGGCCTTGACAGGGTCAGATTCCAGTGCCCAACGCCCGCCAAAATCTTTTTCTATGTCATCAAGCAGATAGTTTTTAACTTTATCACTACCAAGATAACCGAACAGTTCTTCGGCAAATATCACAAGGACGCCACTGGCTACAAAATACTGGCCGATAGCAGCAGCCTTTTCTGTTATAGATTCAAGACAGGCCCCAGCCAATGGCAAATCACAAAGATCTTCGCCCAAACCACCTTCAGCAACAATTTCTGAAGCTGCGACAAGAAGTCTGCTATTATCAACACAACTTCCACAGGCAAGTATCGGAGGCATTCCAACCGCTTCGCAAACTTCTCTAAGACCAGGCCCAGCCAGTTCCAGGGCGTCTTTCGGATTTAACAACGCCTGCTTGCCGCATGCAATAGACGCACAGCCGGTTGTTAACACAAGAACATCCTTTTTTATTAACTCTTTGGCAAGTTCCGTATGTGTAGAGTCCATAGGTATTTTAGGATTCGTGCAACCAACAATAGCTGCAAGCCCCCGAATCCTTCCATTAATTATATTGTCATTTAGCGGCCGGTAACTTGCTCGAAATTTTCCGCCGAGCATATACTTAATGGATTCATTGGTGAATCCCATAACTCCGGTCTCTTTTTGCAATGGAATATTAACCTGGCCGCGATTCTTATAGTTTTCTATCGCTACAGTTACTAACCCCTTTGCGAGTTTTAGAGCATTTCCTTCTTCTAATGGAACATGTTCAACTTCTGGAATCGATGCCTGAGGGGCTGTAGTAATAAGCTTCGTATGATAGCAAGAGGATATTTTTGCAAGCCCCTGCATTACACATTGCACATCTACAGCCATCATTTCCACAGCACCGGTAGCAATTGCCAATTCCTGACATAGGAAATTACCAGCCACGGGAACACCGTGTCGAGCCAATAATTCATTTGCCGTACAACAAATCCCTGTAACATTAATCCCTTTGGCACCAACCGCTTTTGCCTTAGCTATCATTTCAGCATCTGATGCAGCTTCTACTATTATTTCTGACATTAAAGGATCATGTCCGTGAACAATAATGTTAACCTCATCAGACTTTAACACGCCTAAATTAACATCACCTCTGCCAGGTGAAGGGGTCCCAAACAGAATATCCTGCAGATCCGTTGCCAGCATCGACCCTCCCCAGCCATCCGCAAGAGCGGTTCGGCTCGCATGCATCAACAGGCTCTTATAATCCTGGTCAACACCCATAGTACTTCTATGTAAAGCCTCAACAACCTCGCGGTCGATAGCACGAGGTGTAACGCCGGTCTTTTTCCAGATCTCCTGTCTCGGCATCGGAGCCCGATGAGCCATCAGTTGAGTACCATCACTTTTACCAAATTCGGCAAGGGCAATTTCACCCACATCAACAGCAATCTCATTGTCCGACCGATCTTTTGTATCGATACCCAGCTCCTCAGCAATTCTGCGCAGCTTTACAGCGTCTTTAAGGTGATAATCGGGTGCCTTTCCTCTTGCAGCTGCGAGAAACACTTCCGCCACAGCTCGACCGTGGTCACTATGAGCGCTTACACCTGCTGCTACCGCTCTAAGAAAATTGCGAGCTACTATCGTATCAACATCCGCACCGCAAACCCCCAGAGATGCTTTCTTGGTGATTCGGCACGGGCCCATAGAGCATATCCGGCAGCATATTCCCTGCTTGCCAAAACCGCATTGAGGCAACTGTTTCTCAAGCCTGTCCCATGCATTTTCCTGTCCAGCCTGTGCCATCAACTCCAGCATCTTCTGTGCTGCTTTGTCAATGCTTCGTTTTTCAGCATCCATAAACATTCCTCTTCACTTAATTTAATCAAATCCCTGCGTATCGGGACACCACGTTATTACAATTCAATACCTTCACTCTCGCAACTCTTGCAGGCAAGACATTTTTAAATATTTACCGCTATGGTTTTGTTCATATCTTTTTCCAACATAGCAGCGATCACCTATTTGTCATTAACATCAACTCTTATATCTGTCTGAAGCAGTTTTGACAAGGCATTTTTTGCTTCTCTTAGCTTATCAACAATATCTGAACTGGCTTGATAAACACTTTCACGACACAAATCTGCTTGCTGAACTTCAGGGATATAATCAATATTAGTAAGAATAGTTAAGTTTTTCAATTGTAATTTTATAGCTTCAAGCTGTTGTGGGGATGTAACCTTATTAATAATTCCCGCAATGTGTTTAACACCCAGTTCACAGGCCAATCGCCTTATATTTATTGCGGTTCCGATGCTTCTGCTACCTGGTTCAACCACAACTATCAGGGCATCAATCCCCTGAACACTTGCTCTGCCCATAAACTCAACCCCTGCTGCCAAGTCTACTATTACTATTTCCTTCCGTTGCAGTATGGTATGAGTAAGCAGGGCTTTTAAAAATGCTGCCTCCGGGCAGGCACAACCTGCACCTGCATGACTAATACCACCTAAGACAAGTAATTTTAAGTGGTTAAGTTCAAAACAGTATTTATCGGGTAAATCGCTGACTTTAGGATTCAATCTGAAGTATGCCCCTGCCGCATCTTTACCTGTACCGGTACGTTCCGCAATAAGCTGCCTCATTCCTATTAGTGGCTCTGGGCTTTGTTCGGAATCTATGCCAAATGCGCTGCATAAATTAGTATCACAATCAGCATCAACTGCGATAACATCCATTCCTTCTTCAGCAAAGAGTTGAGCTAAAATTGCGCAAACTGTTGTTTTACCCACTCCTCCTTTGCCACTTATGGCTATTTTGAAACCTGTTCGCAAGTCAAAAACCCCATATTTTAACAGATGGCTACCCGTAGAAAAAACTTAGCAATTTATAAAACTGTGCCAGAAAACTCACAAGCTTGCTTGTGGGATGAATGGCACCCCTGAAAGCAGAGGTTTTTAGGGGACAGCAGTCCCCTGATAATCGTTTGCGGTCAAATCCGACTGGGATTAATATATCCCACGGAGGATTTGGCTATGACAGTAAAATCAAGTGCTCATTGTAAATTTGAGCTTAAGTATCATTTTGTGTGGTGACCGAAATATCGTAAGTTTGGTACTCAAAGGTAATCGAGGTTACTATTTGTGCAAGTTAATCTATGAAGTAGCCGAGCGATACGATTTTGATATTGTGGAACTGACAGTAATGCCTGACCACATTCATATGTTTGTATCCGCTTCTCCGGAGGTTTCTCTGGCCAAGTCAATTCAGGTCGTCAAAAGCATTACAGCCACAGGGATGTTTAAGCAATTTCCTGGAATTAAGCAAATTCTCTGGGGTGGATCATTATGGGAGCGAGGCTACTTTGTGATGAGTTCTATCCAAGGCACCACAAACGAAACAATACGACAATATATAAAAGAGCAACGCAACCCGATGGTTACAAACGATGAGCCGAACAAGTTCGGCCCAGAAGCCACTGAGTTTGCTCTGCGGTAGTTCGCTTATTGTGGTAAATACTTAGAGATTAAGCTATTGTGGCAATTACGTATTTTTACGCCAATATCGTATCTCTTATCATCCTAGCAATGCAAGACCAACACAAAAAGCATTACGATATGCAGGAACTGACTTTGGCTCATCTCCTACACTTAGAATTTGCAACTTCTTTAATCGCAAGTAATTACAAAATCTGATTTTGCATCGACAGCCCCCAGCCGGATACTTATGCCCATCAGTGTATGACCAAACTGTGATTCGCCTAGTGGAAACAGATTTAGGATACTCTGCTTTATCAAAGGATTTTATCGAAGCTTGCCGGGGTGTCTAACCGGTCCAAGGAGCACGAGAAATGTCTTTTAGAACCGAAAACAGCACATCAGAACCTCTCTTAAGAATAGAAAACCTCCACACCCACTTTATGCTCGGTGCCGGCCCTGCAAAAGCTGTCAATGGGTTTAGTGCCGCATTACCCAAAGCAAAGACGATTGGGCTTGTTGGCGAAAGCGGCTGTGGCAAAACCGTCCTTGCATATTCGATTTTGCGTTTGTTACCACCGCCGGGCAGGATTGTCTCTGGTAAAATTGTGCTGGCCCAAAACCTCGCCCGAGCACCTCCGGTCTGACCAGGTAAGAAAATGTAAAAAGAAACACTGTCACACAAACCAATGCAGCCGCAATTGCCCAGCGAGCCGCGCGGTTCGGAACCAGCAAACAATATACGCTCACAATCACAGTCCAATGCAAAACAATATGAACTATAAGCAGAAAAAGGAACAATAACCCCACTGCGAAATGAATTGTCCCCCAGTCATGTCGGTCCAGGCCCCGGAAAAGCAACTCCACATTCTCACCGTAAATCTCCCACCGCTTATACCCGGGAACAAGTACAAATTTAATCAAAAGCCCGATTCCCCCTATAGCCGATATGCACAACAACATCAATGCGTCTATTATCAGGTTAATTTTTGACTTTGCCATAATACCTCCCACTCTATAAAAACCACCTCTGATTTTATCGACCTGACCGTTGGCCTGTTTTCAGCCAGCTGTATAAATTAAATACAAACCTGCCATCAGTACCAGCACCCCGCAGACTTTCCTGACAATGACACCTGCTCCGGTACGCTGGTTCCAGTTCATATAATGCTGTACAAGCTCTGTGCTGGTACCTGCCAAAACGATTACGCTGCAGTGTCCCACACCGTAAATCAAAAGCAGCAAGACCCCATACAAAACATTCGTCGACGCCAGCCTGAACGTAACACCCAGCATGGGAGCCATATACGCAAAAGTACAAGGACCCAGTGCTACGCCGAAAAAAAGTCCAAGCACAAAAGCCGCAATCATGCCCTTGCTTTTCATTTTCACCTGACCGGCCCCCGACCACGGTGTTCGGATAACCCCCAAAAGATGCAAACCTACAACAAAAAATATTATAGAAACAAAATAATTTCCGTATTTGCCCACGTCCCCAAGCATGCGTCCTGCTGCCGCGGTAGCAGCGCCAATACCGCCTATGGTTATCAGTATGCCAATCGCAAACAAGCTCGATATAACAAAGGCCCTTCTGGTCGAAATTAGACCCTGCTGGTCAATATAGCCCACTATTAACGGAATACTTGCCAAATGGCAGGGACTCAATACGATGCTCAGTACACCCCACAAAAAAGCTGCCAGAACCGCTATTATCGGCGCGCCCTCTACCGCACGTGTTAATGTCGCAAAAAGTTCCTGCATATACCTGTCAAATTCCGCCTTCGCAAGCAGAACAAATAACAAAAAACACACCTGAGATTACACTCACCCTATTGACCTTTTTCATCTTTTACCCCTTTCCCAATATCAACGCCCAACTGTTTCCACTTGTCAAGAATATCTTCCTTCGACATAAACCCCTGATGTCGAAAACGCTCTTTGCCCGAAGCATCGATAAATATCTGCGTGGGGATAATTTTTACTCCGTACTGCCTGGCAAAATCAGGTTCTTTCCAGACATCGAAAAAGGTCACCTCCAGCCTGCCTGCGTATTCCTTTTTCAGCTCAACCAGTATCGGAGCCATCATTTTGCACGGAATGCATTTATCCGCTCCAAGGTCTATCAGCTGCGGCAAATGCGTTTTAGACTGCGCTTTGTCATTTTGAAATGCATCAGGGCCCGAAACCGATCTGGCCAACTTGCCCCTCTTGCCACGCCGGTCTTGCTTAAAGGCTATTACTATAACGACCACAATTAGCAAAACAACAAAAATCAAAACTCTTGGCACTTTATTCACAAGCACGAATACCTCCCTTCATCGGATTCAACCGATACTCGTCTCAGGCAAGAATTTTTTTCAGGTCCTCGGCAGAAGGAACCTTACCAACAACCTTCACCTGCCCGTCCACAGCCAACGCCGGCGTTATTATTACTCCAAACTCCATAATCTTCCTGATGTTCGTAACCTTTTCAATTTCGTATTCAATCCCCAAACCCTTGGCTGCCGCTTCGGTGTTCTCGGCAAGTTTCCTGCACTTTACACACCCCGGCCCGAGAATCTGTA
>SDBT01003348.1_pt1 | contig 27789 bp, 67 predicted proteins | sample 2277101 | NCBI WGS metagenome assembly SDBT01 (sample SAMN10404973, study PRJNA504765) | marine sediment metagenome | isolation source: marine sediment core GS10_PC15, 103 cmbsf | place: Arctic Ocean: Southern Knipovich Ridge | collected 2010 | reverse complement strand
ATAACAAAAATAAAACTATGACTAATGAAATTTATAATCATATTTATAATAACTTACATAAGGTAACGGATGAAAAAAACTAGAATCACAATAAAAAAAATTGGGATACAATATGATGGTCAATATATCTTTATAGGTCGTGGCTGGGGGTTGGAGTATAAAAAAATTAAAATATTGGGAACTAAATTAAGTATTCTATTAAGCCATTTAATGGTCACAATATGGCATCAAAAAAAATATGGAAGTCACGCTTTCGATGTATATGATAATATTCTAGGTAATTTAGACAAAATAGTTGATGAAAAAAATTAAAACTGAAGTAACATCTAATTCTTTACATATTTATGTAGGAGATGGTTGGGGACTGGAACCAAAATATTATAAAATATTAGGTTTTAAAATGGCTCTTTTATTAGCTTATTTAGCCCCTAGATTGTATAAGGACCTTCCTTATGGTTCTAACTGTAGTGTCTTTGATCTTTATGACAAACTTATAAACGGTATGGAAAAAATAGTTGAGGATAAATGAAAATAATTCAAATAGGTGACATCCACATATCAGAAACTAGAATAAATGAATTTGAAATTTTGTTAAAGCAGTTAACTGATAGAATTAAAGAGAAAAATCCAGACTTAATAATAAATACAGGGGATATGTTTGTTCATAGAGATCGTTTAACCCCTAAACAGGTAGAGTTAGCTCGTATACTAGTTAAAGAACATCTAAAAGATTACCTTTGTTTAACTACTATAGGGAACCATGATATCAGTATGAATGAGGAAAAAATAGATTCCATAAGTGCTATTTTTACATCTGATACTAAAATATATTCTGTTATAGGAGAGTATGAAGACATAAAAGATTATAGATTTCATTTTTTCCCTTATCCATCTAAAAAAGAATTAACTAGGTTGGGAGTAAAGGATCCTGCTGAATTATATACACATAAAATATTAAAAGAGTTTAAGATTGACCCTAATAAAAAAAATGTCTTAGTTTATCATGGAGTTTTAGAGGGGTTCAACGACAAAGCTTCTGAGGAGGCTCTGAGCATAGGTAAGAACCTAGTTGTACCTGAATCTTTTTGGGGTAAATTTGACGCAGTAATGGCAGGGCATCTTCATCAATATCAGAAAATTAAAAATGCTGTGTATAATGGAGCACCTTTCCCCTTAACATACGCTGATGATTTTCCTATGGGATTTGTTTTTTGGGAAGACTTAAAACCAGAGTTTGTTGAATTAGATCCATTATACCCTTTTATTACCATAGATATAGGGGATTTATCTATGTATCAAAAAGGCATTACTGATGAAGCAGAACGTAGAATTAAAAATGATTACTCATATAAAAATGGTAGAGTTAGAATAAAATATATTGTAAATTCTTCTAGGTCAGGAGAACTCGACCATTCGGTAATAAGTAGATATTTTAAAGATGCAAAAGAAGTTAAGATATCTCCTACATATATAAATGATGAAGATAATATAACAGTAAAGTTTGAGGACTTTCAGCATCATACTGTTCATGAGATGATAGAAAAGTATATTGACTCTCGTAAGTACCATCCTAAAGTAAAAGAAATATCTACTGAAATAGAAAAAAGAATTAAAAATAAGTATGTTGTAGAAGATCCTAGAGGAATACATTTTAAGCTTTTGAATTTGAATATTAATAACTTTAAATGCTTTGGAGAACATAATAAAACTATAGATTTTACAAAACTAAATAAAATTATAGGAATTTTTGGCCCAAATAAAACAGGTAAAAGTTCTTTAATTGAGGCCATTGTTTGGGGACTATTTGGTACCACTATAAGAAATAAAAATGTAGATTCTGTTATACGTAATGGACAGAAGCATACTAAAGTAGAAGTTACTTTTCAATCACATAATGAAATTTATAAAGTTATTAGAGAAAGAGGCAAGCCTTCTAATGTCAGGTTGTTAATAAAAAAAGAAGATAGTTGGATTGATATTACCGGAGGAACAGCAGTACAAACTCAAAAGAATTTAGAAAAAATTGTTGGTAGTTTTGAGATATTTATTTCAACTGTGTATTCTCCGCAAAATAGTATAGATCTTTTAGTTAAAAAGAAACCTGATGAAAGAAAACAAATTATATTAGAGTGTCTTCAAATAGATGTTATTGATAACAGACGAAAAGAAATAACACAGCTAAGGAAAGAATATAGAGACACCTTAAATCAAGAAAAAGGTAGAATGAATACCTATTCTGATGAGGTAACTACTCTAATTAGTTCTAATCCAAATGAAACTATTGAAGAGTTTGAGCAGTTAATTAAGACAGAAAAAATTGAATTAACTAGAAGACAAACTCATTTAAACAGTTTATCAAAAAGGTTATTTGAATATGAAGATTTGTTTTTAGAATTTGAAGATAATAATAAAAAAATAATAGAGACCAGAGAAAAAGTTACAGAAATATCAGCTAAAATTGAATCTAAAAGAAAAGAAAGAACTAAATTAAATAATGTAATTAGAGATAGAACTTTATTAGATGTAGGACTAAAAAACATAGAAGATTTAGAGAACGAAATAAAAAGGTATCAAGATGAAAGAATTGTTAACCAAGCTCGTAAGCAAAAGTTAAATGAACTTTCTATAGAACATGACCAAATTCTTGAACGATATGATGACACTACCCTATTTATAAATGAATCCAGGGAATCTACATTAAAAAGTATTGATGGTTTAAGTTTGTTAGACTGTTCTAAATCTGATTGTCCTATTAATTTATCCGTTAGTACTCAAAAGGGAAATTTAAGAATTGAGTTAGATAAGGTAGATCAGAAACTACAGAACATAGAAGAAGAGAAAGTGATTAAATTAAATGATATTTCTAGAAAAGTTTCTAGACTAAATGAAGAGATTAAAAATTCCTTTTATAATTTTACTACTCACAAGAATAAAGAAAAAGAATTACAAAAAGAGAAAAGCCATAAATGGATTGAATTAAAATATAAAATAGATTCAGGTGAGGATATTTTGTCGTCTTTGGTTGAGCTTATTGCTGCCTATGATAACCAGGCCAAATCTTTAAGAATTGAGATGTCTGGGATGATTCAAAGGAGATCAGATTTATCTATAAAGATGGCATCAGTAGATAAGTATAAAAAAGAAATAGAAAAAGTTCGTTTGGATATTGATAGTTTTAATAGTAAAATAGATAATTATAACAAACAAATATATAAAGCCAAGCATAACTTAGAAGAAATAAATACCTTACAGAAAAAAATTATAGTAACCCAGGAAAAAATAAAAGACCAGGAAAGTTCTATTGTTTTTTGTAATAAATATTCTGAAGTAGTTAGTAAGCAAGGGGTTATATATGCTATAGTAGACAAGTCTATTCCTGTTATTGAAAAGTTTGCTCAGGATATTTTATCTGAAAGTACCGATGGGTTAATAAGTTTGCATATAAAATCTTATCGCACCTTACAAAGTGGAGAAAGGTCAGAAGAAATTGCTATATATATTAAAGATGCCAAAGGACAAAGGGATGTTTTAGAAGCATCAGGAGCTGAAACTGTGCTAGTTAGCTTGGCTTTACGGGCAGCTATGGCACACCTATTGTCTTTAAGAATGGGCTCCAAGGTAGAACTCATGATTGTGGATGAAGGTCTTGGAGCATTGGATGCAGATAATATAGTGGCGGTTAAAACATTATTCACAAATTTAAGTAAAAAATTTAACAAGATTTTGTTTATTACACACGTTGAGTCTTTGAAGGACATAGCTCAAACCGTAATTAATGTGTCAAGTAACAGTTTAATTTCTAAGTATACAATTGAAGGAGAAAAAGAAAAATGATTACGGTAGGACTTTGTGGTTTGCTTATGTTATTACTTGCTTATTATATGATATTATCAGAAAAATGTGATTCAAATAATTTGGTATACCTTATTTTAAATTTAGTGGGATGTATTTTTTTAATGATTTATGATGTTATGAATGAACTTAGTTTATTTTTTATATTACAATTTGTTTGGGGCTTTTCGGCGTTCATTAAACTTATAGCGGTTGGAGTAAAGGATCATTCATGGCGTTAGATGATACAGTAAAAGCAATACATAAAACTTTTGGAAAAGAGAGCTTAATGAACCTTAAAACTGGTGGTGTATTAGCTAAAGATTTTATTTCTTCAGGGTCTTTGACTTTAGACCAAGCCTTAAGTGGGGGCATCGTTAGAGGAAGAGTAGTTGAGCTATTCGGTTCTGAGAGTTCAGGCAAAACTACCCTTGCTATTCACGCCATGGTTGAAGCACAAAAACATGGTACCGCAGTGTTTGTTGATATAGAGCATTCGTTTGACGCTAAATATTCAGAAAATATAGGGCTAGATTTAGATAACTTTTTATTTAGTCAGCCGGAATCAGCAGAACAGGCCTTTGAGATAGTAGAGGCCCTAGCGTCCTGTGAAGAAGTGTCTATTATAGTTATAGATAGTGTAGCCAGCTTATCCCCAAGAGCAGAGATAGAAGGAGACTCCGGCTCAAGCCAAATGGGACTCATCGCCAGGTTAATGGGCCAGCACTTAAGAAAGGTTACTCCGTTAGCTTCCAGGAACAAAACTACACTACTATATGTTAATCAAATAAGAATGAAGCTAGGGGTGCTTTTTGGGTGCTTTCATTATAATGCTAGGGTTCTTTTGGAAGATGGAAAGACAAAAAAAATAGGGAAGATAGTTAACCAAAAAATTCCCGCTAAGGTACTTTCTTATAATAAAGAAACAAACCTTATAGAAGCTAGAAAGATTATAAACTGGCATAATAATAAAAAAGCTAAGAAATTTATACAGATAGTGGTAAACAAGCCCTATGGAAATGGTCGATGTAATTTACCTATCGGAGATAACCATATAATATTTACACCCAATGGAGAGAAGTATGCAACCGACCTTAAAGTAGGGGATAAAGTTTACGTGAAGTCAATAAGGTACTTAAATAAAGATCAAAAGGATTTAGCAATAGGAACATTTTTAGGTGATGGTTCTTTGAGATTACAAAAAAGAACCAAGGAAACCAATATGGTTAGCCTAAGAATGGGTCATGGGATAAAACAAGAGGACTATTGCTTGTGGAAAATTAAACAACTTCCTAAGGAATTTGTGGGTTCCTTATATAAAGATAATGAAAACAGGACTAGGTTTGACAGCAAAAAAACCTCCGAATTAGCTATTTTTAAAAAATATAAAAAAGGAAGCGCGTTAATAAAAGTAGATGATTTTCTTTTATCAAATATTTCTGAACGATCCATAGCAATTTGGTATTTGGATGACGGATATTTTGCATCACAAAATTGTAAAAAATGGGGTAATGGCAGGTCTGTAATTTTCATGAAAAAACTTTCAATCAAAGATAAAGAGAAAATTATTAAAAAATTTGAAGGAATGGGGCTAACTCATCTATCCTGTAACAAAAATGGAATATGGATTAATAGTGCTGGCAATATGAATTTCCATAAAAAAATAGCCCCTTATGTACCAAAATGTATGTCTTATAAAATACACTCTAAGTTAAGGTACTTATGTGAAACGTATAAAGCATCAGTAAAAAATGAAGTCAAAGAAATTTTACTTCCTATGTCTATAATAAAAATTTATGAAAAGCCCAGTAGCAAATCCACTTATAAATTTGATATTGAAGTAGAAAAAAACAATAATTATTTTGTAGATGGGATACTTGTACACAACAGCCCCGAAACAACCCCAGGAGGAAATGCTCTTAAATACCAAGCCAGCATAAGGTTAGACATAAGAAGAATCAAAACCTTAAAAGAGGGGGATCTTCCTATAGGGATAAAATCTAGGGTACGTGTTGTAAAAAATAAAACAGGGCCTCCATTAAGAACAGCTGAATTTAATATAATGTATGGAAAAGGAATAGATAAAGAGGTTGAGTTGTTTGATATTTGTTTAGAAAAAGGTATAATAACTAAAAGTGGTTCATGGTTTTCTTATGGAGAAACTAAATTAGGACATGGGCAACTTAAGTCCATAGAGTATCTAGAAAGTAACCCTGAAATTAAAAAACAAATAATGGAAAAGTTATGTTTGTAACAGACTCCCAAGGTACCTTAATAGGGTCTAAAGATCCACATGAAAATTATATAATTAAATTAATAGACTTTAAAAAACCAATTAAAGTAGAAAAAAAGATAGCGCATATGCTAATGACGTATTCTTTTAAATATTATGATAATAATGAAAAAATTTATAAACTAATTCCCATGAGGACTGTTATAGAAGATGGAACAGAGGAAGAAAAAGACTATGTATACTTTTTATGACCAATTTAAAGATGTTTCAAGTTCCTATTTGGACTTGGTAATTGAAGATCCTTTTAAAGATATAAAGGAAAAGTATGGCCATGGTTGCAAAAAATGTCTAAATAAAAAGTGCATACTTGGTGAGGGTAAAATAGATCCTGTATATTGTTTTATAGGACACAAAGTTAATAAATATGAAATGGAGAATGGTATATTTAGTACTATTTCTAATTTAAAAATTCATAATTTGATTTCTTATATGGGAAAGGATGCTTACTACACTAATGTATTTGGATGCCTTTGTAACAACCCTGAATGTTTAGATAGGCTGACAGAGGAAATGAAAATAGTAAATCCAGAAATTATAATTTGTTTGGGTGCTGAAGTTTTTAATTCTATTACTCAAGACTCTAAAGAGATGAAAGACTTAAGGTTAAAGTCCCACACCATAGAATTAGATAAGTTTTATTCTGTATATGTAACTCATTCATTAAGGGAACTTTCATACAAAAGAGATGAAATTTATCCGTTATTAAAAGAAGAATTGGATTTTATTAATGAAACTAGAATTTAAAACTCCCTATAAAAGATCGATTAATGTTGTCAAAAATGGATTTAAGATGGCAGAATTTTCATATGGATCTACTTTTTATACAAAAATAAAAAAGTATCCAAGACTTTATGTTTTTTTATGTTTATTGCCTGTTACTTACTATGTACATAGCACCATATATGAAGAGTTGATTATTGGACATTAATTTTAATAGACAGTATAAGTTAATAGAAATAAGAAATTCTATTATAGATAATCATCCTTTAGTATTATATCAAGGGTTGTTATTTTTAATAAAGAAACTTAATTATTGTAAGATAGCTATACTTTTATGTATGTTAAAAGGCCTTCGTTCTAAAAATAATATCTACTTAACTTTAAATATTTTATGCACTAATAATGATTTTAAATGATGCAGCAGAAATATATTATAAAAATCTTTGGACTCAGCCTAAAGTTTTAAATTATTTAATCAATACCAGGGGTCTAAGAAAAGATATTTTAAAAAGATTTAAAGTAGGTTATGCATCTGGAAATTTGGTGTATAAAAAATTTAAGAAAGATGATCTATTACTATATAAAAAAAAGGATAAATTTGAAGGGTACATTACATTTCCAAATTATAAAGATGATCAATGTATATATATGACTGGTAGGTCCTTTCCAGATAAGGAGACATTACATCTACTTATATCAGGGCCCAAAAACTTTCCTTATAATTATAATGCCTTAAAGAAAAGAGGTGTTATATTAACAGAGTCTCCCATTGACGCACTGACATTAATACAAAATGGATTTAATGCTGTTGGTATATATGGTTGTGGAATTTCAGATGATATGGCTGATAGTTTTAAAGGTAAACTATGTTATATATTCTTAGATTATGATAACGCAGGAAGAATAGGGGCAAGTCAAATATCTAAAAAACTCTTACAAAGATATTGTGAAGTTCATATTTTAGAACTTCCTAAACGTCTGTCAATAAAAGTTGACATCAACTCGTATTTTTTATCTACACAAGAAGCAAAGGATAGAGTCAGATATCTCATTCAAAATTCTGTGGCCATTAAAAAACCCGTATTCGGTAAGATAATAAATAGAAGAAAAAAATTAAAATATGATAAAATGAATATCGTGATGGTAGGGAAAGAGTTGTTTGATGACTATATGGAAAAAGGTAATGGTATTTGGATTCGCTGTCCCCATCACAAAGAAGGAACAGAAATAAATAATTCGTTGTGGATAGGCGGAGATAAAAACATATTTAATTGCTTCGGTTGCAATCATGGTGGGGGAGTTATTGGATTAGTTCAATGGCATTTAAAACTAACTCAACAGCAAGCTATTGACTGGTTAGAAAAGAATTTTGTTATTTAATATGAACAGATTTCATATCCATTTGTAAAAATAAATCGTAACTATTATAATCTATTAACAACCTTAGGAAAAAAAGGGAGTTAAAAGGAATACTATCAAAAAACTTTATGTAAGGATTAAATGATATAGTTTTTCCATTTTTTGTTATTATATAATAATAATAAGGCATTTTTGAATGCCGTTCTTTTAGTTCAAAAAATGTAAGTTTAGCTTTTTTCATTGTTATTTAATAAACTTTTGCTATTCACCTAATACTATGGCTTTTTCTGTGAGAGTTAATGTTTCATAATCCAAATTATTTAATATCCCTGTATTATTCATTGCAACTAATAGAAAAAGAAATAATCTAATTCCTAATACTTTTAATAGTCTTCTATAAGGATTAAAATAATGATGTGTTGATGAACCATGAGACAAAATATTGATTGTAATTTCATAATAAATAACTTTATCTACATCCCTTTTTACTAATTCTATAATGTCAAATTCTTTCATTTTAATATTGTTTCTCTGTCTGTAGGGGTTAATGTTATATTATCTAAGAAATTTAATGATTTTGTATTTTTTTCTAAAAATAGTAGAAAAAGAAATACTCTGAATCCCATGACCTTTAAAAGTCTTTTGTAAGGGTTAAAAAAGTATGTAAAATTTACTGATACAATGTCAATAGTAATTTCATAGTAGATAACTCCATTTATATTTTTTATTTCTACTTCTGTGATGTCAGCTTTCTTCATTTTAATACTCAATCCATCTACTTTCACCGATTTAAATTGTATCTCCAATCATTTCTTTTAGCTGTGGTATGTACGTATCGGTGATAGTTCGTAGGTTTCCTCTGATTCCGTTACATTCATGGGTTACATTGCCTGATGTAACTTTTGCTAAGCGGTCAATAACACCTAAGACACGCTGTTCGATTCTTTCAATCTGGTGACTTGCCAGTTGTAAGTCTTTGTCAGTAGCTTTTGCCATATCATATCTCCATCTAATTACGCCGTTTTATTTCATTTACATACATTCTCATTAGAACATCAATATACCTCTTTATCAAACCAAGATGATGAGATAAATTACCTGTATGTGTTTTACTACAAGTTTTAACAGCACCATCAAGTAGTTTCTCTAGGTTTTCTGCTATTTCTTTATAGGTATAATTAGCAAATCGTTTTCTTCTTATCTCGTCCATGCTTTTCATCATCTATTTCCCTAATTGTTATTTTAGATTGAGGTGTTTTATTCCTTTGCTAATAGACATTTCATCTAATGTTTCCCATAATGTACTTTGGTCTTTTCCCTTTGATATAAGGGAGATAAAAAAATGAAGTCTATAGTTAGTATTATTAAAAAATTCTATATAAGGAAAAAAAGATAGTCTTCTATCTCCTATGTCAACTTGGAAATCATAACATTCTCTGCCCTCACAAAAGGAAACAATAAATTTATTAACTATTACTTTTCTACATGTCATCAGTTTTTTTTATCATTTAAGTTTAAGGTGGTTTATTCCATCATCTACAGACATATTATCGAGTGTCATCCATAAGGTATCAATTTCAATATGGTTATTGGACAAAATTATTATTAAAAAATGAAGCCTAAAATTTATATTATCAAATAACTTTTTATAGGGGTAGGTATATAGCTTATACTCTTCTATTTTAACATCAATTTCATATGCAGTGTACCCTTGTAAGAATTGTATGCTAAAGTTGGTAATTTCTATTTTTTTCATTTCATTATCTTTTTAATCATTGTCTTTTTAAAAATTTTTCATCTAATTTAGCAATTAAATCATACATTTCACTATTACACTTTTCTCTTAAACATACATATAAAAAAAGAATAACTTTGGTATCACAAAAATTATAAAACTTAATATAAGGATTAAAATTTCGTACACTGTCAATATCACTGCCAACATCTCTATATGCTGTGACCAAATAGTAATTATAGTGGTTAACTCGCTCCTTAGAAGCGTTTTTTATCTCTATTTTCATTATACTTCTTCATTACCTATTTTTTCATCTATATCTGAGACTATTCTGCCTGTTACATCTGCCCACTTCAAGTTCTCCCTTTTTTCTTCAATAGATGCTAGAAAGGTTAAGAAAATAAAGCACTTTATTCCAATTTTATCAAGGGTATTAAGATAAGGTTGACAATAAAAGTTTAATTCTTTTCCCCTTACTAAATTAAATGAAATGAAAGGCCTGCCAATAGTACTTTTTCTTATCCCTATAATTTCAACGGATTCTCCTGTTTTTAGTACCATTTTATTCAACTTTCTCATAATAATCGTCTATACCTGACACTATATTACTGTCGTTTTCAGAACCAAACATCATAATTAATAAAAAATAACATTTAAATCCTACCGTGTTTAAAAATCTTACGTACGGTATACATGCTATATCAGGTTTTCCATTAAAAGTAATGCTGAAATCATAATAGTCACCATACTCATCTGTATCCATATGAAATTTTGTAATGTTAATGGATTTTGACATATATTTCTCTTTTAGCTCTTATTGCACACATACTGCAAACTCTACAATCTCCGCCACATACTATTCCAGTTGATAAATTTTTATTATAACTTATTTCAAACTTGTTATCTACCATAAATCCTGAACCATTTACTATTAAATGTTTTCTAATACTAAAATCTAAATCTCTTCTAGCTGTATAACAGTAAGTTATCACATCAAGGTTATTAAATAATATAATAGCTATTTCTTCAGCTTTTACAATATCTGCTTGATTTTTAAAATCCCCAGCTTCATTTAACCTTAATTTACTTAGTACTTTTCTACATTTTTCTTTTACTAATTGATTGACAAATTCTTGAGCTGTATTTTGCTTCCAAAATTTTAGTTGTCTTTTTCTATAAGGTAAAACTGGAGGGTATAATCTTTCAGCTTTCATTGCATAGCATTCTTTGTTAGGGTCTGCTAATTGACATAAGTTTTTAGCATTAGCAGGACATCCTAATGCAGTTGTGATATTAAATATTGCTGTAGTTTTTGGAAGCTTTTTGTTTCCCCAGCTGAATACTTTCATGGCTTGTCTTTCTAAGTTGTGTGTTCATTGTTGTTAAAGCCTAGTTATTGTTTATAAATTTTTGTTCAAAGCTCCAGAAATTTAAAAGGTCTTTTGTATCTAACATTTCTAGGAAAAGAAATATTTTAATACTATAAGTATCCAAAAATACTTTGTGTCCAGCATACCCTGTATATGTTATATTATTTAGTATAAAATCAAAGCTATAATATACAACTCCGTTAAAAGCATAATTAATGGCTACGTTTTTAATATCATTTTTTTGTTTCATGGTAGCTCTAACCACTCGGTACTATCCAATGGAGATTCACCATGAGGTAAGTCCCTAGTAAAGTGCCAAGACATATGAAAACCAACTGGCCTACCATCACATCTTTTTAATGCTTCATACCAACCAAAAGTAACACCATCACTATAATGTTCACTGACAATACGTTCCACTTGTTTAAAAGTGTAACTACCAGAACCTTCTATTTTTTTGTAAATGATACTTTGCTCATTTGAAGCCGTTAGTCTACCTACAGAAAAGCCAACTAACAAAAGCCCCATTATTACTATTATTGCTACTATAACACCTCTATTTGTTACATAGGATTTTATGTTAGAGTCCATGTTTTGTCCTTTCAAAGGTTATATATTTTGCATCTATTCTTCTAAAAGTGTCATAACCAAGAAGTAATAAAAGTATACATACCTTAGTATCACAAAAATTATAAAAAGAGATATAAGGGTTAAAATATTGGTCTGGTAATGTTACTTCAATATCATAGTATTCTTCTTCTGAATCTTTCTTTTTTTCCGCTGAGATAACTGTTAATTTCATATTATTTAAAATGTTTATCTAGTGTAGAAATAAAGTCATCATCTTTTAGTAAAATTTCTAAAAAGAAATATACCCTGATACTACAAAAATCAAGAAACTTTTTGTAAAGAACACATATTTTATATTTTTTTTCATTAATATGAAAGCCAAAAGAGTAATATTTAGAGAGTACATTCTTATTTGGGGTAATTTCAACATTTGTAATGTAGGTTTTTTGTTTCATATTATTTTGTTATTTTTTGTTATCTTTTCACTTAAAGAGTAAAACTTATTACCTAGTAAAAAGAGCAAAAATAATGTTGCTCTAATTCCTGCAAATTTTAAAGTTTTTAGGTATGGTTGAAAAGAATCATTTGTGTCTGGATAGCCTTTTAATTTTTTATTTTTATATGAAATTATAAAGTATTCACCAATCCCATTGTCTTTAAATACTACATTGTCCATATCTAGGATTTTATTTTTTGACTTTTTCATTTGTCAAGAATTTTTATAAGTATAATCATGAGTTTTTAATTTCTACTTTGTTTGTTTTCAACATATTTTCTAGCTAATTTATAAAAGTTTTCTTCTTTTAATGTATGGTTTTTTCTATTTAAAAAGTAAAGAAACAATGTAACTTTTATTCCAAAAGTTTTCAAGAAATTGCTGAATGGAATAATATTAAACTTATAGCTCTTTATAGTAAACGAAATAACATAAAAAGGTTCATAAATTATTAAATCACCACAATGGTAAGGTTCTTGAGATTTTTTAATTTTTATCATATCTCAAAAACTTCTTTTTTATTAAATAATTCTTTTCCAGTTAAGGGAAACATTTTTGTTGATAATAATGTTAAAGGTTGAGCGTATTTTAAACTCCATATAATATACATAATTTGACCTTGATATTTAATTTTATGACATACCGTTCTACTTTCCATTTTTCTAAAAAAAGTTTTATCCCAATTTTTACAAATTACATTTCTAATTCTTTTTATCCCACTTGTTGTTAAGGTTATGTTAAATCTTTCTTTAGCTCTTTTTTTAAGATGAGGCCATATTTTATATTTTGCATACTCATGTCTGTTCAATGTTAGTTACCTCTTAATGTTTTAAAACATCTATTTCGTATTTTCTCCCGTTCTAAAATTTCTATAAGTCCTCTTTCTAAATGGTCAACTCTTATATCATCAGATGTACGTGCTAATATTCCAAATAATATATATATTTTTAAAGGAATATACTCTAGCCCTTCAATATAGGGACAAATAAAAGGACAAAGAGTACTTTGTTTATTTTTTTGAAAAATTTCAAATCCATAATATGGCTTATTATGCCAATTATTTACTCCTGTCTTATCATTTGCTATTTTTCCTTTTATTAAAAAACTCATTTGTATTTTTGTAAAAATCCTCGTTCTAAATCTACCATGGTAACGCTTGACCCTAATACTAAAGATAATAATATGTGTATTTTTAGAGATAATTTATCTAATGTGTTACAATATGGCAATATTACTATATTTGTTTCATGCATTAATATCCTTATCTCAAAGTATTGTTTTCCATTAAATATACCATGGTCACTAATACCATCTTTTTTAATTTTTATGCTGGTTATTTTTATTCTTTTTTTCATAGTCTTTTATAAGGGACATTTCTAACTCTACTACATCGTAATTACCACTATTATCGCTTAAATAGTACTCAACAATTCCGAGAAATAAAAACATTCTTAAAGGAATAATTTTAAGAGCCCTATGATATGGAACTATTTCGATTACTATATCATTAACTTCTATGTCTATATCATAGTATGAAGCATTAAAGTAAGAAGTTCCTACTAAGTCGTCAGAATTATCCTCATATTCCGTTATGTTGATACTTTTAATTTTCATATCTCTCGCAACGATTTATAAATTTTCTTTCGGTTTCTATAAGTCCAAAGGGGTCACCACCAAAGGAATCTGATAATAGCACCATAAATATATATAACCTAATCGGTATATATTTAAGTCCTATTTTGTAAGGCTGACATTCAATTTTTTGATTGCCTATACGTACTTCAATATCGTAATAATCGGCATAGTCATCATCTTCGGCAACTTCACAAATTTGTGCTGCTTCAATTATTATCTTTTTCACAATAAGCTATAAAATCTTCTTCTGTTTGTACGAGTCCAAATGTATTTTTAATTTCTTTTATAGAAGTATTTAATATTGCCATAAATATATACAATCTTAATGGAATATAAGGTAGACCTTTTTTGTAAGGTTGAAAATTAAACAATTTATTTTTTATATAAACTTTTATATGATAATAATCTTCATAATCGTCCTCATTTTCCTTTTGAACTGTATATGCTTCTTTAATTTTTATTTTGTTCACAGTGTATTATAAACTTTTCTTCTATTTCTCTAAAGCGTATACTATATTTTTTATGTAAGAATATTAGAAATATATATAATCTTAACGGAATACAGAACATCCCTCTTGAATAAGGTTGGATATTCAGTTTTCCTTCTTGTGTTTCTATTTTAAAATGATAATAGTATCCAAAGCTATTGTATAAAGAAGTAGTTTCTGAAATATATTTTATTTGTTGCATTTTTTGCATTCACAGTCTTTAAAATAAATTTCTTTTACGTTTTTAGTTAATTCTCTTCCTCTTGGTCCTTGATAGATAAACTCTTTATAAAATAAAGCAGGTTCATATACCTCTAAATATATGCTCTTAGGAAGGCCTACGGAGCTTGATATGGCCGTATCTCCTGCACTTCCCCTAATATGTATGTAATTTATTATATCTCTGTGAGTCCTATCTAAACCGTTTTTATCAATTTCTAGTAAATTGAGAATTTCGTCTACTTCTTTAATTCCTATTTCACTTCCTCTTGTAATAGAGTCATCTAAATATTTTTTGGCTATTCTAGGTATCCCATATGATATTTCAGCTATTTCATCTAAAGCATTATCGGCTATATTATATCCTTTATGAGAGCAATACATTTTTGATATAGTTTTAATTTCTTCTTTTTCATAATGTCTTAATTTTATAATAATTTTGAATCTATCTCTAAATGGTTTATTTAAATCCCCTAATCTTGTAGTAGCTCCTGCAATAGTTATATTAGGAAAGTCAACTCTTCTATCCATTCCGTCATATCGAATTATCATATAATTATCTTGCATTAAAGAGTACAATGCTTCTTCTATATCAGCTTTCAACCCGTGACATTCTTCAAAAAAGACTATATCTTTATCTTGTAATTTAACTAATGGTGTAAAATATATTTTTAATGAGTCTTTACAATTTAAACATCTAGCTATTGTATAGGGGTTGATTCTTCCGCAGGGGCAGGTTTTCCATAGTAGAATATTAAACAAATCATTTATTGTTCTTAAGTTAGCAGGTACTATCTCTAGAAATCTTCCACTAATACCATAAGCTACAGCTTTTATTAAAGTAGATTTTCCTAATCCCCCAATTCCCCATAAAACTATATGAGGTAAAGCCTTATCTTGTATTTTAGCTCTATTTATATGACCGTTTAAATAGTTTATGTTTTTTGTTTGGCCTATATAATTTTCCAAAGTTAAATATGATTCTGTTAATTTAACTTGTGGAGTTGAAATATCTATAGGTTCTGGTTCTTCTATTTCTTCATAAGTTTCTTCGTTTGTTTTTCTACTTTTTATATAGTAAAATAGAAGTATTAATATAACAAAACCAAAAAACCAAAAAATTCCATATTCATCGGAGTTGCTCATAGTTGTTTTTCTCGTAGTTTTTTATCAAAGCTAGTATTTTATATTTTCCTGTATTATTTGAGTTGTGGTGAGCGAAGCATATTAAAGGTATAAGTCTTGTTCTTAATATTTTCATATGAGGTTTTATATATAGTCCCCCGTTTTCTTTAAACTCAAAGTAGCAATAGAGTGTTTGTCCACTTTTTTTCATTTTAAACTTCATAAAAGTTTTCCAATAGAGGTTGTAATGGCGTGTCTTATATCCATATCATCTACGTTTTTCATTAATGTTGAGATTACTACTATAAATTTTAAGTTTTTAAAAATAATCGTATCTTCCACATAAATTCCATCCTTCCATTCAAGGTCGTTACCAGTAAAGGGGTCTAAACGTAAAAAATATATATTATTTTTAAAGGGGTTACTTTTAAGTCTATATTCTATTTTTAAATCTATTTTTAACATATTTTATCTATTAACTTTTGTATAGAACTAGAATATATATTATATTCAACCTTATAAAATTTTAAAAGTAGTAAAAATAGCATAATTTTCGGTTCTTTTAAGATTAAACTATCATTTTTAACAGCTAACCAATTACGGTGTATCACGTTAGATGCCCTTAGGTAGGGGTGACATACTTTATATATTCCAAATATAAACCTTCCAGTGAACATTTCAGTATAGACTTCTACTTTTAATTTTGTTTTTAACATAGGTTATTTACTAGTTTTTGTATAGCATTTAAAGACAAATTATGGTCGTTTTCGTAGAGTTTTAAAAATAAAAGGAATAACATAAATCTTGGTTCTTTTAGAATTGAATTGTCCTTTTCAACAACCAACCAATTACTATGCATTGTGTGAGCTATCCTTTGGTAGTAAGGGTAACTTATTTTGTATACTCCAAGTGCGTATTGACCAGAGTGAGGCTGGGTATGCCCTTCTATTATTATCATCGGCTTAATAGTATGTTCTCAATTTTTAATATGTCGTTTTTCTTCATATGGGAATATACTATGAATATTTTCAAATGTATACGGTTTATTTTTCTAAAAGTCAGAATAAATTTTCTATTTTTCTGAGTTATTGTGGCCTTAAACCCTTTAGTTCCAAGGATTGGGCATTTTTCTACTTTTATTTGCATAATGTTGCCTTTAAAATGATGTATAAGGTTCTTGCACCCATTCATCTATGTCATCCCAGTTTAAACTACATAAATCACTCTGTTCTAGTAGAGTTAAAAACAACCCTAATTTAAAGTGTTTTAGTATGTTGCTTTTTTCAGTAGTGCTATCCATATAAATAGTGCGAATTTTTTTATCTTTTTTATAAAAAATTACGTCTAGTTGGATTGTATTGTTGTGCGGTTGGTGTCTATTTATTTTTACTTTTATTTGCATAATCTTGTTTCTATATCACTCCAAAGTTGATGGTACTTATTCTTGTATTTTAATATAGTTATTAGCATTCCCAACCTAAAGTTACTTATAATGTTCCCTTTTTCTGTATAGCTATCCATATAAATTTGAGTTTGATTACCAGTATTACCAAATAAGACATCTACAAGAATTCTATCTTCTTCTAGTTTTGTTCTATATGGGAAAAGTTGCACTATCATTTTTATTTGCATACGCCGTATTCTACTTTGTCCCACACTGGTTTATATAATTGTTTATGGTTTAGTATAGTTATAAATATTCCTAATCTAAAATTATTTAAAATATTTCCCTTTTCTGTATAACTGTCCATAAAATGTGAACTTTTTACATTAGATGTACCATAAATATATATGTTTAGAAGAACAGGAATTTTGTTTTTATTCCATTGGTGAATGTTTATTATTACTTTTTCCATAACTTATTTAAGTTTCTGTATCGTATGCCAAGATAAAGAATATAGGTTTTTATGATTTAATATTGATATTAACATTCCTAATCTAAAGTTATCTAATATATTTCCTTCTTTAGTGTAGCTATCCATATATGTAATTTTGTTGTTTTCATGAAAACATACATTTAATTGAATATGGGGCACTAAACTTTCCGTTTCTAGTCTGAAATGGTTTTCATAATTAACTATATTAACATATATTTTTTTCATAAACTTGTCTACTTTTATTTACATACTTTTTGTTCTATATCTGAATAACGATAGGTAGTTAAATTTTGACTAAATAGTATTGTCATAAACATTGCTAATCTAAAATTATCTAATATATACCCATTTTTAGTAATACTGTCCATATAAATAACTTTAGGCCACTCTATTTTGCGTTCTATTTCAAGAAAATTTACATCTACTAAAAGCGGAGTTCTATTTTTAGTATAAAGTTCTGGTTGGTGTACCCTAATGGACATTATATTTTTTATTTTTTCCACAAATCAATCCACTTTTTATCTATTTTTATATAATCAGGAAAAGGTTCATTTAATAAGGTTTCTAATATAGGCATCCATTCATCTTTTCTCATCAACAACCTTAGTCTTTCAAACTTTAATCCACCCTTTACTTTAACAACATCATGGTTGTTAGAATTTATAAATTTACCTTTAGTTGATATTAAAGTTCTAACTGTTAATTGGTCATTGGTCTTGTTTATATGTTCTAAGTAAGCAGACCTAATAAAAGAAGGAACCATGAGATTTTCTAACATATCTCCTTCTTTTATTTCTATTCCATTGCTATAATAATAAGTCATATTTCTCCTTATTTCTCCACACTTCATTTATAAAGTCTGGAACTACACTGAGTGATTGTTTCATACTTGTATAATCGTATATTAAACATAAAAATAAAGTTAGTCTTGCTCCTTTTTTGTTTAATGCAAGATGGTTATTTTCACCATAAAGAAACTCAAAAGGGTTAGGGTCTAAGGAAGTGCGTATAAGCAAAGTATGTTCCCTTTTTCTTATCCAAATTTTCATAGTTCTGAATTAAATATATCTATAAAGTTAGCAGCAGGTTTAGATTGTTTACATACTATAATATCAAATAAAATACATAAAAATATAGTTAATTTAGTTAAATTAGGGTTAATAAACATTGGGGTGTTTGTCTCAAATTCTTCTTTAGAGAATGAAAAAGGGTCTGGGTGCCACATTGTTTTTATACATAATCGTGAACTTCTGTCACTTTCATCTGAAGACACATAAATTTTTACTTTTTCTATCATGCTTTATTCCTTATTATGCTTTTCGTAATCTTCAAGAGAGTCACATCTCCATAGTCTTTCTATATTAATAAAAATGTTATCAGTGCTGTAATCATATAATAACATTAAAAACAAATTTAATCTAATTTCTGCTTTTTTGAGTATAAAAGGGTTAGATATTTTACTAATCATAAAAGGGACACTATCAAAGGGAGTTGTAATTAATAGTCTTTTATTTCTTATCCGTATTTTCATGGCCTTTTATCAAATTCCTTATAGGAATTGCATTTCCAAAGAGAATTTATAACTTCTCTACTTTCAGCTGTATAATCATATAACAACATTAAAAATAAATTAAATCTTGCTTCTGACTTTTTAAATACAAAAGGTTCTTCTGTTTTAAAGAAAGCAAAGGAAACAGTATCATATGGAGTTAAAATACTTAGTGTATTTATTCCTTTAGTTGTTATTTCTATTACCATGACATATTTGGATTGGTTGTATCTTTTAACACAATAGAACTTCCAAAACTTTCAGATAACTTACCATCTTTAGTCATAACCCATAATACTGATTTGGGTTTATTATATTTAACTGGATTATCAAAATTAAAACCATCTGTAAACATAATTACAACATCTGGTCTTCTAATTTCAGCCTCTTTAAATACTGGTTGAAACAGAGTGCCACCATTAAACCTATATGTAGCATCTACTTTAAATCCAGTATATTCAAGTACCTCTTCTACATCTCCTGTAAATTTACATAAAGTCATTTTAGCTTCTTTAGTTTTGTATATGCCTTCAATTTCAGACATAAACTTACTCCATTCATGATTGCTAATACTACCAGATTCGTCTAATCCGATGAAAACATTTAAGGTTTGCACTCTTTTATACCCTGGATAATCTTCACCATATCGTCTATGGCTTCTTTTCCAAGTTCTTTTCTTTTTCACTTGAGAGGCTAATGCTATAAATCTTCTTAAAACCATATACCAAGGAATCTCAGCATTTTGCAACATTAATTTAATCATATCTTTAATGCCACTACCATATCCACCTGGTAATTGATTACCACATTGTTTGTAAGCGTTAGATACCATGGTTTTAACTTGACTGTTCATTTGAGAAGCCCCTGAACTAGACCTCATAAACTTGTGGTTATCCCCTAAAGACTTTCCAGCGTTACTGTTATCTCCGTTAGGATTTTTTCCTAATTTTTCTAAATGAACTTCTTCTAACATATTGAAATATTCCATAGTTGATAATCCTATAGGTAATTTCAAGTCATCAGGGTGTATAAATTTATCTGGTAATTTGTCTTTATTGAGGCAGCTATTTATTGCCAAATCCATAGCTATTTCAGTTCTTGGGTCTTCTTCATCAAACATAGCATTAGCAATATGACCAAAAACTAAATGGTTTAGTACATGTTTTATGGCTTCTGCTAATTGTTCTGCTGTTTGTTTTTCACACCATTTAGGATTATACATTAAAGAAATTACAGTTTCATTTTCTCTAACACTAATTGTTTCTATTTTTTCATCTTCTACAATAGCACATTGTCTAGCTAACATAGAATAATATGGTGCATCAGAAGCTAAGAATACCTTAGCCTCTGAAAATTTTTGTGATATAACAAAGTGATTCTGCATTATTTAGACTCTTTTTCTAATTTAGCAATTTCTTCTTTTAGCTTAGTTTCAAGTTCGCCTATTTCTTCATAAGAGAATCCTAAAGATTGTGTTAGCATTGTTAACAGAGAATCTTCGTTAAACTCTTTATCATGACTTCTCAACTTCTTTAGATAAGCAAATTGACTTTTCCCTTTTAAAACTTCCGTACAGAAATTTAAGCTCATATCAGCAGGAATTTTTTCTAAGAACTTAAATAGGTTATCTAATTGATGATTGGTTAGTTCTTTTTGGTCAGCTACATGTAAAATTTGACTTAATGTAATGTCGAGTAGCTCTGTTCTTTTTTCATTATTTTTATTATCCAACAACCGTTTGATTTCACTCTCCCATAGCTTATCAAATGTACGAGTGTTTAATAGCTTTTCACCATTTATTGGTTTGAGAAGGTTATCTTTCATATGTTGAAAGAATAGCTGACCTACATCTTCTCCAATACATCCCTTTATACATTCAAGACCTATTGAGTTAAATTCATTTTCTTCCATAGAAAACATTAAATCGTCTAACATTTCATATGCTCTACCATTTAAGTCTGCTTGAACAGTTATGTTATCATCTTTGCCTAAAGCCGTTTGACCACTTTCTTGAACAAAGTTAGCAATTTCTGGTTCGTGTAAATTTTCTCTCATCCATTTTACAGATGATTTTAAGTCTCTAGTAACTATTATTTGAATAAATCTGGCTAAAAACGCCTTATCTAAAGTTTGAACTTGATAGTCTTGTGTATCTGGATTTGCAGCAGCTATTATTCTCCATCCACTAGGAAGAATTCTTGTGTGCATTTTTCTAACTTTAACAGTTTTACCATTTTCTTTTACAACTTTGCCAGTTTTGTCTATTTCCTTTTCAGCCAACATTACTTGAAATAATGCTTGAATTACACTTGCATCTGGAGGTCTGTTTATTTCATCTAAAAATAAGATGCCTTTTTCAGTGTTAAATTTAGGCCACCATTCAGGCTCTGCCCACACAGTTTTAAATACTCCTTCTTCTACCTCTCTGATTCTTGGCAAACCTATTAAATCTCCAGTTTCTTGTTGTCCTACTCTAAGGTCAATGAAATCATAACCGTTAGCAATAGCAAATTGTTTTACTACTTGAGATTTGCCAATACCAGTAGACCCTAACAATAAGGGAACTGTGTTAGACTCTGTAGTTACTTTTAGTAATGTTGGAATTTCGCTCAGATACATTTCCTATCCTTTCACTTTGATAGAATGATATGTTAATTGTGGTAAATACTTCCTTTTTTTAGATAGCTTTTCATATACTTTATCTAGTTCGGTTTTAATTTTTAAAAATTTGGCAAGATTCTTATTTATTGTCATATACTTTTTAGAGTCGATATATTCTATGTCTATGTTAAAGTAACTTCTTACTTTATGATAAACTTGCTTATATGCTTCTGATGTTCCATCTTTAAACAGAAACTTAGTTATAATAGAATAATCCAAAGAGCTTTTATTAAAGAAATGCTCTGCCATTCTAGATAAAATTTTTCCTCTTAATTCACTTGTATATCCTTTTTTATATTTCATCCTTTCCCATAATTTAATTTCTTCTTTTAAGTTATACTTATCTATAAGGGGCAGTAATTGTGCTAATGAATATACTTTATGTCCTCTATATAATGGATTAGTCAAAGATAACATATCGTACACTTTATGATATTCTTCATAACTTATTTTTGTTATTTTTTTGTATAGACTATATAGTAATTCAGTTGCCATACTTGAGTTCATAGTATACCATAATATATCTTTATCAGGCAAAGCGGATTTTAATGTTGGTTTGTCAAATAAAGAATCATTATTAGTTATTAGTCCCCCTAAAACTTCTTTTTTAAACCCATAAATAGAAAATAGTTCAGAGCAACTATTATAATCAAATTTATTTGACCCATAACCCCTTAAATCAAAGAATATTTTCATCATACTGTAGCTTTTTTCACTTTGATATTGGTTAGGTTTATGCTTAATTAAAATCATAAATAAGACTAAAGGGTTAATCAGGCTAAATATACTAAAAAATAGGTTGTGTGCATTTTCAGATAGTTTTTGTCTTTCTGACCATCCTTCTGATTCTAGTCTTTTGAATAATGTTCCTACTACTTTGCAGTATTTAATATCATTTTTTAGGCTCGCCGTTGTCATCATTCTCCTTGTTGTCATTCTCGTTGTTGTTTGTGTCATCAGTTGGTTTGTTACTGGCTCTTAGAAAATCCTCAATTGTTGTTTCTGTTAAGTCTGGTTTTCCTGTATTTTCTACTTTAAGATTTTTCATTAAAAGGTGAATGGGTAAGTCTTTAATTAAAGCCAATATAGCTTCAGCGTCATCGGATTCTTTTGAGTCTTCATATATTAGTTCAGTAAATGTTTTTCCTGTATGTATTACACTTAAAACATGTAATTGAAAGCCATGATTGTCTAGCCCTTTTTTCATTAAAGTTGCTAATATTTTTATATAATGTTCTGTTATCTTATCACATTTACGTTTTATGTTAATCTCTAAATCATCAATCGTTACTTTTATCATTTGTTTTCCTTTTCTAGTTTTCTACAAAACTTAATAAGCATTTCCCAAAGTCTCAATCTGTTTCGACCATCCTTTTGACTCCAACCTAAAGCTAATGTAAAGATACCTAACTTTGGGGAAAATTTAATTATATTTGTATCGAAATTGCCATATCCTTTTTTCAGTTTAGATAATAAATGCCTTTTAAAACTTTTTTTATCAATTTTCATTTTTTGTTTTCTTTTAAACAGTTTACGTCTATGTAATTAAAATTTGTCCAGAAGTCAAAACTATCTTTTATATTTAATCCTAAAATTACAAAAAAGATGTTAACTCGAAGAGAACCTTTATGTAATTTTGCACCTCGTTCTATTCTGTTTAATATTAGCTGTTTAATTTTTGCTGTTTTTTTATTTTTCTTATTTAAGTTCATTTTGTTGAGTCAAGGTTTTCTAAAGCTTTTTGAAACTTTTCATCTGAAATTTTTAAACCAATAAGCAGAGAGACAAGTATAAATATTCTTAAGTCTAAGTTAATTAAATAACTTTCTTTTATGTCTTTTAAGTCCATGTCAGTAAAGAATTCTAACATAAGCTTTTTATATTCTTTTCTTTCTGGGTTAGATAGTATCATTTTTTTCCAAATGTTTTCTAAATTTACTCCATAGTCCCCAAATCTCTAACCTTTGTACTGGTTTTCTTTGATGAATTGCAACCGACATTAAAAATATACTTAACTTAGGGTGATATTTAATAATAGATGCAAAATTTCTACTATATTTTAAGTTAGATAATAACATATGAGCTACTTCTTTTTTGTTCATATTAGTTTACTACTTATGTCGATTTCATTTATAGCTTCCAATAACATTGGGTTATTTTTAGAACTATTATCGTTAATTAAGAGGCCATAAAAAAGAAGTATTTTGGGGTAAAAACTTAAAAGATGTCCACTTTTCTTTGTGAAGTTAGAAATATGAAAATAGAGCTCTCCTACTTTTAGAACTTTATTGCTGTTCTTGCTTTCAATCATTTTTACAATACCTGTTTTCATTGAGTTTTTTAAAAGAAATTACTCCTCATCTACTACGTTTATTCCTAGTATTGCCATTAGCATCATAATTTTCTTAGCACTATCTGGGCCGATTGGTATTTTATCCATTATTTATCCTTTGTTATTTGTTTCCAAGGACTTTATAACCTCTTTGAAACTTTTTGATGTACGAGGTTTGTCCATAGCTTCTCTAAGTTTTAATAGTTCTTGGTCAATTAAATTAGCAAGTGCTGCTCTCTCGTAATAAGTTATATGTCCTTTTTTATAGGCTTTTTCTGATATTTCAGTTGCTAATATACTACTCATGATGATTCTTTAGACAGCTCGTCATTTGTATCTTTTAAATTTTCTTTTCTAACATTTGCTATCAATACTTCCTTAACTGTGTAACCTTCTTTTTTATAAACTTCAATTTGCTTTTTTATACTGTCTTCTGAACCCCACCAACATTCACAGCCATAAGTAATATTTCCATTATCAAGTTTAATTGTAGGATTTTCAATTTTCTGTTTACGAAGTTCTTCTCCCATGAAACCGCCAACTTCTTTATCAGGCACTTTATCTCCGAGATAAACACCAAAACCAAAAATACTTAAAACCTTACCTTCATCTGAGGTACCGTTAATTGCTCCAACTCTTTCATTAATTTTCATCTAATTTTCCTTATTTACACTTGTAATTTTTTTGTTTTGTAATATTTTAATTTTTTTATTAGCTTTTTTAAGTTTACTTTGATACTCTTGAACCAGCTTTTCAATATTAGTACGTGTATTTTGTGCTTTTTTACATTCTATTTTATTTTTGTTAAATTCATCTATAACAACAGCAACATCATTGTATTCAAAAGGTTCTTTGTTTTTTAAAGCGTTATTTACTCTTTCAATTACTACCTGCTCACCACAAGCTTCTCCTGTAAAAGTTATTAATTCAAATCTTGGGTCAATCAATTTTTGTCCTTCTTGAATTCCTCTTCTGTAAGCTAATTCAATACAAGCAGTAACCTTACCGATTTCATTTCTCATGTTAACATGGGATTGCCTCATTAAATTTACAATAGCTTTAGGAAAATTACCACTTTCAATTTTTTCACTTAACGTTCTGTAACTTGGCTCTCTTCCTTGAGCATCAAATTTATCTCTTTTTCTAGTAGCCCAGATTAAAACTGCAACCCATAATACCACAGCTATATAACCAATTATTTCTGTGTTCATTTTTTTATTTTCTTTTGATGTTTAAGTCTATCTTCAAGTTTTTTAGTTTTTTCATAAGGGTAACCTAAAGTTATGGTCACCATTGTTAATAACGAATTTCTATCATATTTTTTGTCATCATCTCGTAGTTTTCTTAAAAAAACAAACTGACTTTTACTTTTTAATATCTTTGTACAAAAATTACACTGCAAATTAGACGGAGTTTTTTTTAAAAGACTAAATAAAATATCTAGTTGAGTATTGGTTAGCTCTTTTTGGTCAGCTGTAGTTAAAAGAGACTCAATTTTTAAAGTTGCTTCATTCATTTCTTTTTAATTTCATTTATAATTGAACTAGAACTTTTTTGTATGTTTCCTGTATTTGTTAGTTCCTCTTTAGTACCTGACATTCCAATTCTCATGGTATATTCAAATATAGCAGGTTTAAGCATTGAATATAAAAATGCCAGTTGTGGGTAGGTTCCATTATGTTTCAAATGAATAGTAGGGTGCAATACTTTTCCTATTGCTTTTAGTCCTACCATACAAAAAACATCTATAAAGTCACTTATTATAATTCTGCTATCTCCACTGTCGCTGTAAGTTAATCTAATATCAAATGGGTCTGTTTTTTCTGTAGGATTAAATGGTTTTTCTATGACGGTTAGTAATTCTTTTATTTCATTTAAAGCTGTTTCCAATAATGGAAACAAAGCATAAAAATCATCTTCTTCTGGTGCTTCTTGTATGTTTTTAGTGATTTTCATGTCATAATTTCTACCCATGAAATAGATACAAGAATAACTTTCTGCTATCTCTTCACTTTTGACTGTAAAACTATACATAATTTCTCCTCAATTAAGGTTCAATTCCTTTTTCAATTTCGTTTTCATTTATGGTCATTCCTAATATTTTTCCTATTTCAAGTAAGTACCATTGCTTATGATGACTTCCATCAGTACAAAGCCCAGAAACAATTAATTCATTTATTTTTTTCTATTTCTTTTTCTGTTGGAATATGGTCGTAACATTTAGCCATAATTGTTTTTACTCTTTAATTTCATATAACTTTATTTGAACTGCCAACATTGCATTGGCTTGATTAGTTTCAGTATCAGTGGCTACTAATTGTTTGGTTTCTTTACTATAAATGTAATATTTCCATTCAGACTTAGGCTGTCTGTTCATATATACGGCTGTTTCTACTTCTTCTTTAACTTCAAGACGATATTTGTCAGTTTCAGCTTTATTTCCGTTCCATATAATATCATTCATTTTATATTTTTCCCGCAAAATATGATATAACTTTTATAACAGTTGCAATAATACAAAGTACTCCAGAAAGTACAAGACCAGCTGTTAATCCATGTAAAGTGGAGATACTTGCTAATGTAAAAAGTAAAGTCATTAAAATCATTCCAAAACAACCAATAATAACAGCTTTAGTTACTTCTGAAAATTCTATCCAACGTTCTTTATTAGTCATATTAAAAAAAGGGCAAGAATTAACTTGCCCTTACTTTCTATTTTTATGGTTTTTCGTTAGCCTTCATTGACATATCTAAAGATAATTGTTTCATTGCGTTAACTGTGAGTATTTCCATAAAAGCAGTAGCACCATTTCCTGTACCGTTTTGTCCACCACCCCCCATATACTGAGGAACCCAATTTCCTTTGTAATTAGCCATAGCATTTGCATACATTTGACTAACTTTTTCATAAGTTTCAAGTTTTTGAGCTAAAGCACCATCAGCTTCCATTACTTTCTTTTTATAAGCAGCATCCCCTTCAGCTCTTAATATTTTAGCTTTCTTATACTGAAAAGCGGATTTAGCATCTAGTGTTGCAACTTCTAACTGCTGTTCAGCTAATGTTACTGCTGTAGCTTTTAACTTCTCTTGCTCCCATTTAGCTTCCGCAGCATTAGCTTTACCATTTTCAACTACAGTCAATGTTTTCTGTTCTGCTTTTTTAGCATCAGCTATAGCAGTTTGAACATCCATTGTAATCTGTTGCTGCTGTTTAATCTGGTCTTCAACAGTTTGGTCATATACTAATCTTTCAATGGCAAAGTTATCAGGAGCTAATCCAAAGTCAGTTAATATTGAAGTACCTTGATATTGTTTCATACCATTTATTGTTGTAATTGTAACCTGAGTTTTAGTTTTTTCTATTCCTGTAATTGGGTCTAGAATTCTAATCTCTTTAGAACTGGTTTCAAAAATACCAAATTTTACTTGATTTTCTATGTTAGATAGAAGTTCATTTCTTTTTTCAGCATAGGATTCCTTAGAAGACATAAGTGGCCCAGTCATATATATGCATCTGTCAACTACTTTT
>SDBT01003347.1_pt1 | contig 27802 bp, 23 predicted proteins | sample 2277101 | NCBI WGS metagenome assembly SDBT01 (sample SAMN10404973, study PRJNA504765) | marine sediment metagenome | isolation source: marine sediment core GS10_PC15, 103 cmbsf | place: Arctic Ocean: Southern Knipovich Ridge | collected 2010 | reverse complement strand
TTGTGTCCTGTGTCCTGTGTCTTGTGTCTTGTGTCCTGTGTCCTGTGTCTTGTGTCCTGTGTCTTGTGTCCTGTATCCTGTGTCCTGTATCTTGTGTCCTGTGTCTTGTGTCCTGTGTCCTGTATCTTGTGTCTTGTGTCTTGTGTCTTGTGTCTTGTGTCCTGTATCCTGTATCTTGTGTCCTGTGTCTTGAGTCCTGTATCCTGAGTCCTGTATCTTGTGTCCTGTGTCTTGTGTCTTGTGTCCTGTGTCTTGTATCTTGTGTCCTGTGTCTTGTGTCTTGTGTCCTGTATCCTGTGTCTTGTGTCTTGTGTCCTGTATCCTGTATCTTGTGTCCTGTGTCCTGTGTCTTGTGTCCTGTATCTTGAGTCCTGTATCCTGTGTCTTGAGTCCTGTGTCTTGAGTCCTGTATCTTGCGTCTTGCTTACCACTTACCACTTACCACTTCTTTGAATCACATCTTCCTGGTTTTCTCAAGCACCTTTTTCAATCGGCTCACTACCGTATCGACCTCTCTTTGTTTTAACGACAGAATATGCTCCAGCGCCTCACCGATATAAGGAAGATACGTTTCAATATAACGGCGTTTGTCCAGTTCCTGTTGGATGCGTTTTTTCTTACGAAGGTACATTCCAAGCTTTCGACCGCAGTCCTGGACCGCCAAATGTATCTCTTTAATAATCTCAGGATAATGCGCTATAGCCTCTTTACTCTCGGATGTAAACGGAACCCACACTGACGCGATATGAACCATAAGAACAACCGCTCCGACAGGAAGAGTCCCCCTGCTCTGGCTAAGAGCATAGTTGCGCCAATTAATATCCATCACTCCACGATAAATAGCACACGCGGACTGCTGATACAAAAGCGGTACTCGATTAGCTATACGTATCAGCCGCATCATCGGCTCTTTATCCGAATCACCATTATTATTCTTGGAATTCTTAAAGCCGTAAGCAATCGCCGCCTCAACAAGAAAAGGATTGCCGCGATATACCGACGGACTCCGAGAGCACGACGCGTAAAAATCCGCCTCGACAACACGTTTGATTCCTTCCTGCATCGCATCGGGACCGATAGGACCTATGCAATCGGTTGAGGGCGCCATGATCTTGGTCTCATTAATCGCCTTGTGAAGGGCCTCGGCGTCTTTTAACGTTAGCCGCGAAGTCCACATTATCTTGCTAATATTCGCCTTTTCGCATATCTTGTTCGCAATACGAGAACTCACACGCGAAAACTCCTGCCTCAAAAATCCCGATACCCGCTTGGCAGAACTGTCACGCGCCATCTTAAACAGCAGACCCAACTCAACCCCGTAAGGATGAGGCTTGATTTCACGCGGAGCGAAAGGAAGCTCCTTGTTCTGGCGCGGATACTCATAACTCTTGCCGTCGGGTGATTCGTAATTAATAGTTGCGTGCGGATTGGCCATAGCCGTCTGTGCAATATATTCATCAACCGACTGACGCCCTCGGAGGTACTTACCCTCGAGCGTTATCGTTACACACGTACCGACAGGTAAATCAAAATCACATTCCTCATCAAGCACAACCTCAGGCTTGTTCTTACTCGTATCGATCTGGACGTGATAATGATGCGCTTTCTTCCTTTTGTCCGTCCGGGAAATAATCTGGACAGGTTCACCGGTAGTCTGCAAGCCATACATACCCGCCGCAGAAATCCCGATACCCTGCTGACCGCGGCTCATCTTAAGACTGTGAAATTTACTACCGTACAACAACCGAGCGAAAATATTCGGTATCTGCTCCTTTAAAATACCAGGACCGTTGTCCTTGACCATCAGAACATACTTATTGGCAGTCAGTGGTTTGATACTAACCCACAAATCCGGCAGAATATGAGCTTCCTCACAAGCATCCAATGAATTATCAACCGCTTCTTTCGTCGCCGTAAGTAGGGCCTTGCGGGGATTGTCAAAACCAAGCAAGTGCCTGTTCTTTGCAAAAAACTCACTGATACTAATCGCACGCTGACTGGCTGCCATCGACTCGGCCGTAGCCGCCACTGCTTTGCGTCGCTTCCGGGGACTCCTGGTAACTGACGTTTTCTCTGCTGTTGATGCGCGTTTACTCACTTTTGCCGCCTTACTCTTTACGGTCTTGACCTTTGGTGTCGCTTTGGCTTTAACCTTGGCCTTTTTTGAAGATTTTAGTTTAGCCTTTCTTTTTTTGCCAGAGCTACCGTCAAAAGAAAAATTCATTTGACCTGCCGTTTTTTTCTTCTTTGCCATACTCGTTCTACTCACATAAATCTAATCAACTTTTAGTCCTGATGCGAAAAAGCAGAGACCGGTTTTACCGAAGATCCTTCATCAATACACGCCAAATCCCTCAAGTCCGAATCGCTCTGCATCTCATGTTCGAACGGATTACTGTTCTGCCAGCCGGTCTTACCGGTCTGCATAAATCTTTCGAGCCTGCGAATTGCTATCTCACAATAGACAGGATCGCTGTCAATCGTAAAGCATTTTCGTTTAAGCTTCTCGCTACCAATAAGGGCCGTTCCCGAATGACAGAAAAAATCGATTACAACATCGTCCTGGCAACTGCTCGCATTGATTATACGCTCGTAACTCTTGAGCGGTTTTTGAGCATAACAGCCGCTGACGTTTTCTTCCATACGATAAAAAACCTGTTGAATATCGACCCATACGTTACCGGCACGAATATTTTCTGACTTGCTGCGCTGGGCATTTTCGGTCACACGACCGTTTACTTCTTTATAGTAACCTCGTAAAAGACGGGGAATATCGGTGTACGATGCTTCGACATTAAAAACCGCCTGGCCCCGAGTGTAATACAAAAGTTCCTGCCGAACCGCCATCCAGTTTTTCGAAGTCCCGTAACCGCGCTGATTGCGAAGCGTTATAAAACTCCTCGACCGAAACGGCTTTTGACGCATCATAATCATAAACTCCGCCAGCGGCTCAAATCCATTATTCTGCTCGGCACCAAGCCAAATATACAGCGATGAGTCTTCGGCTAATGACGCTACCGTATTATCAATCCACTTATCCGACCACTCGATGAAATCACAAACTTCACGCTTCTTGAATGCGATTGAGTTATAAGGCGGATCGTGAATCGCAAGACAAGCCCTTTCTCCACCCATCAACCGCTCAACATCGCTGCGCTCAGCCGCATCGAGGCATCCAACCCTGTGCCTGCCAGCCGGGTCACTCCAGACTTCCCCCATGCCGATACGACAGTACTTTAACAAGTATTCTCGCAACTGACTGTTACGGTCAAGCCTTGGTAAAGGTAAATTTTTCATCACATAGTGACATCCATGTCATTCTTAACTGAGCTTGCAGGAATATATCTCATTGACAAAATCGAGTTTGCCAAGCTCATCAACAATACTCATATCAGGTTCCTTATCCAGACTCACTGCCAGTATCGCTTTGCCCTCTTCGGCTTTTTGACCGACACCCATAGTACAGATATTGATCCCGTGTTTGCCGCACAACGTACCTACCGCACCGATTACACCTGGCTTATCGTCATTGAAGATCACAAGCACCGCACCCTGAGGTGTAACCTCGATATTAAAACCGTCGATCTCGATGATACGCAAAAGAGCCCCGCCGAAAACCGTACCTGTCACTGTTCGTGTCACCTTATCCGTAACGACTTTCGCGCTGAAACTTGCTACAACATCTTTGACTTCGGTATTTCTTGTTTCATCTATGCTTATACCGCGCTCCCTGGCGAGAACTGAAACATTGACAACATTCAATGGCAGATCGAAATGACGCTGAAGCAGCCCAATTGCAAAATTCAACGTCACAGGTTCGACTGCATTTTCCGCAATCGCTCCTCGATACTGAACTTCGACACTCTTGATTTGACCGGGAGCAGTTGTACTGATCAGCGATCCTATTCGCCTGGCCAATTGAGAATAGTGAGTTACTATAGGAGGCGTTGATCCGCTGGTAGATGGAGCATTCAGAGCATTTCTGATTGGACCACCCTTTAGAGCATCAGCCAGAATTTGAGCCGCCTCGACAGCAACCTCAATCTGGGCCTCGGACGTGCTGGCACCGAGATGAGGTGTCACCAGACAGTTCTCCAACTGCTCGAAACGAGTATTCTCAGGCGGCTCCTGCAAATAAACATCCAAAGCCGCACCGCCAATCCGATTCACGGCAAGGGCATCGTAAAGTGCGTCTTCATTAATGATTCCACCACGGGCACAGTTGACTAATCGAACCGTCGGCTTCATCATCTCAATCTGCTCGGCCCCGATCATGTTAATGGTCTGCTCATTCCTCGGAACATGAACGCTTATATAATCGGCATTTTTGAAAATATCTTCCAGACTGCCGCTTATCTCGATACCAAGTTTTTCGGCATCCGGAGGAGCCGCTAAGGGATCGAAACCCAATATCTTCATATTGAAGCCCTTGGCCATCTTCGCAACAGAAATACCGATACGACCCAAACCGATCACACCTAATATCTTACCGTTCAACTGGTTGCCGATATATTTCTTTCGATCCCAGGCACCGCTCTTGAGACTATTGCACGCGGCAACGACATTGCGGCTCAACGCCAGTATTAGCGCCATCGTATGCTCAGCCGCGCTAAGGGTATTACCACCCGGAGTATTCATCACAAGAATACCTTTTCGCGTCGCCTCGGGAATATCGATATTATCTACTCCAACGCCCGCACGAGCTATACCGCGAAGCTTACCATGATTCCCTAAGACTTTCGCCGTTACTTTAGTTCCGCTGCGAATAATCAGACCGTCATATTCACAGATTATCCCGGCAAGTTCGTCTTCGCTTATACCGGTCTTAACGACAGCCTCAACGCCATCGATAGAATTTAACACCTCGATTCCTTCCTGTGCGAGTTTGTCTGTGATCAGAACCTTAATCATTTAAAATCTCCAATTCTTTTCTCATTATCCCAACCAATCCAGTTCTCACCACTCCTGTCGTCGGCGATCTTAAAGTTACCTTTCTGACAATCATAGAGATATCTTACCGTACAATATGCGGTCCTGTTTGACAATCGCTCTATGGCCGCCCTTTGCCCTTTTTCCTCTATCTCGAATCCAACCATGATGTTCTTTCCTATGGATGAATCAGGCCAAAGTTTAGCTCCTGTTTTTGCATCATAAAGAGAACACTGACTCGACATATAACCCCGATGATAATTCTCCTGGGACATCTCAAGCAACTCGAACTTCGAAATCGTAACTACTAAAATAAAATCGACCTTAAACTGAGAACCTATCTGCTCAAGAGAAAGATAAGCAAAATCCGGACGCCTCGATCTAAAAGCTTTCAACTGCTGGTAAGAAACAAGATTCTCCGTCGGGATTTCAATCCTTCTGGTCAACTCACCGTTTAAATGTCTTGTCAGGTAATAACGCATATTCGCCTTGATAGGGAGCCAACCAGGCTGCTTAACCAAAACCAGGAATCGGCTCTCGATTTGCTCGCTAAGGTCATATTCTGCCGGAATGATCTTCTCTCGGGGAGTAGGCGTAAAAAAAACCCCAAATAAACCACAGCCGCACCAAAACAGCATAGACACCGAAAGGACCACTACCGAACCTGCCAGAACCAACATATTCACTCGATGCTTCATATTGTCACCAATCAAAGAAATTCTCATTTCTCTGCCAATGCACGGGCCAAAGTAACCGCCCAGCCACAGGCTATAATTACTACAACCGCCAATATCAGGTAAAACATCCTGACTTCGGCGAAAAAACGCTTAATAATACTGAAATATATCCCAAAAACAGCCGTAAGAAAAGAAAAAAATGCCGTCAATGCCAGTACAAAGCACCCTAAAGCCGCCACAGGCTGAATATAAAATGATCTAAATATGGCACCCTGAGAAAACGCCAGCGTCGCCGTCGTCATACCGCAACTCGGACAAGGAAGTCCATGCCTCTGCTTAAATCCGCAAAGACCAAGCATTCGTTCGATTTCAACATGCTCATTTGCCACCAGAAAACAAAAAAGCCAGAATCCGGCTATCCCCAAAAATATAAGCCCCGCAACAATTCGCTGACGAGATGTTGCACGAATTATTCTTTTTTGTTCACTTGATGGTTGGTTCTTTTGCATAACTAAGCTAAGATAGACCAGCGAACTAATCCTGTCAAGTTTACTCAATAAAGGACCGGTTATGGAACTCGAACAAAGAGACTTAAGCAGAATGCTCGAAACCGCCATCGTTGCCGCAAGACTCGCAGGCCAAAGGGCTATGGAAGAAATCAACTACATTAAGACCTCCGTAAAAAACGGTAACGAACTGGTCACACAAGCCGATGCCAGATGCCAGCAGATTATCATCGACCGAATAAAGGAAAACTATCCAGACCACGGCTTTTTGGCCGAGGAAGGTACAGAAGGAAAAATATTCAAACAGGCCCCACGAAGCTCCGAACCATTCTGGTGGGTCATTGACCCTATTGACGGTACAAATAATTTCGCACACCGAATGCTCCTTTTCACTGTCAGCATAGCACTCATGTACAAGGGCAGATCAATTGTCGGAGTCATCTTCGATCCAACAACCGACTCGATGTACACCGCAGTCAAGGACCAAATCGCACAATTAAACTCCAGACACATAACCGCAGGACAGGAACCGATCAGCAAATTCGAGAGCATCGGACTCGACAGCCATTTCGACCAGGGCGTACCAGAATGGGCATGCAGGATAATGCAGTTGACAAGGTTCCGAAATCTCGGAACAACCGCACTGCACCTGGCTTACGTAGCTTCAGGAGGATTAATCGCAACCATCGTAAACCGCCCAAAACTCTGGGACATCGCCGCAGGAGCACTAATAGTCGAAGCCGCCGGAGCATTAGTAACAGACACAAAAGGCGAAAGTATCTTCCCAATAGACTTGGATAACTACAACGGCGAAGAAATATCCGTAATGGCAGCAAACAAAAAAGTACATCCCGAAATCATAGCAATGATAAACTAATTTGCGATTTGCGATTTCCAATTTCCGATTGAATATGACACCGGACGAACTAAAAGACAGAACGAAGCAATTTGGCCTAAGAGTGATTCGTCTCGTCCAGTCGCTTCCAAAGAACAGAACATCTGCTGATATCGGCAGCCAGCTTCTCCGAAGCGCTACTTCGGTTGGAGCAAACTATCGTTCCGCCTGCCGAGCAAGATCGAAAGCAGAATTCATCTCAAAACTTGGAATAGCCGAGGAGGAAGCAGATGAAGCCGCTTACTGGCTGGAACTATTGGTAGAAGCCGATATCGTCAAACCAAAACTAATTGAAAATCTGCTAAAAGAAGCCAACGAACTAACCGCAATAATCGCATCTTCAAGAATCACCGCAAAAAAGAAAATTGTAAATCCCAATCGAAAATAGCAAATAGAAAATCGCAAATCACCTAGGGTCATGAACCGGGTGCAATGCCCGTACCCTCACCCGATCTCCAATATCCTCGACTTCGCTTCGGTCAAGTATTGCTATCATCCGCTTTTGAGGACCATCTTCACCGACACGAACAAGGATATAAGCTGTAAACACATCACTGCGAACCGTTATTAGATTACTTATACGAGCAAAGATAACATTACGCTCCTCAAAATCATCCACAGCACCATCACCCGGACTCAAATCAGGAAGTGCATTCAGATCATTAGCATCGAGCGCAAAAGAATCCATACTTGCCATGCTCACAGGATTTACAACATTGTTCAATTCACCAATATTTCTGAAACCCGGCCACCCTGGCCTGCTGGTGTAATCGATTGTCCCGAATACATTTTTTTCCCTGTAAGCTACTATAGACCTTGCAAGCATAGGGGACTGGCTGATCCAGGGTAATTGTTCAATTACATACCACGGCGCGGTATTGATATTGATCCTGCCGGGTATCCTCATCTCATTCGGATCATTAGTAGGCGGAGCTAAAACCGTTGCCGGATCAAAAACCGTTAAAATATTAAAAAGCCCCTGATAACGAGCATCACTAATATCTATGCGAACGTCCGTTTCGGTATGAGTACGATTTATCCTTAAAGCAGGCATCCCCTCTGGATAAGCGCTCCGCCACAAAACCATGCCAATCTCTCCAATGTTCGTAAGAGGTGCATCGCCAGGATGGGCCTGGATCAACACCGATATGGCTTCTTGATAAATATACGGATTCCCATTATTACCAAGGCTTGGAGGATAAAGACGACCATCATCTGGCCAAAGCCTTCGGATGCATTTATGCAAGGTGATATCACGCTTATGGCTGTTAGGATCTAAGCTCGAAAGCAAAGACCCCGGCACCGTTTCGTAATCCACCAGGATCCAATCACCGTTTAGTGCTCTTCGCTGCAGCTGTACCTCATTTCCAGCCAGAAAAACTGGATTAGTAAAAGACCATGCAATAGGATCATTAACATCCTGGACGACTGGAATGCTGCCACCTACCGTAAATTTCAAGACATTACCACGTTTAATTATCGTCCCGTCAGATGCCACCGAATCGACACGCCAATAGTACTCACCCGCTGATAAGCTGCTGTTACTATCATCCAAAGGATCATGCGGATCAATAAAATTATTACCCCCCTGAACTAAGTAGTAGTCCGCATTAGAATTATCACTCCTGGTAGCGTATAGTACCGCGTCTCTATCTGTCCCCAGGTAAACATCGTTGCTATCAGCACCGACTGCTTCATTACCCCATATCCAGTCCAGGACTATATTCGGTTTGACTCCCGTTGCTCCATCGGTCGGATTGGGACCGCATGGATCATTGAAGTTCCAAGGCAAATTAGCATTCGGATCATGCCACCTTATAACGTGGAATTTCGAATTACCTGTCCAGGTCACGGGTATAGTTATATCATTACCATCCCTTACGACTACAACCTGCCATCCATTCGGATCCGGATCTTCATCTTCGGAATAAGGTTTGTGAAGTTCTATAGCATAAGAAACGTAATTAACGTCATTAACAACCGCATGGTTGTATGCAAGCTCTGATATATAAACACAAGGACGCTCAAAACCATAATACGAACGCGATAGGTCGTCTTCTACAACCGATACCTCAGAATCAGCATCGATAAAATCAATCAGGTTGGCTGTCATCTGAGCTGAAAGTAAAGAATCAGGATCAAAACCAAACGGCAGCGCATCGTGGATCCTGTCACGGATTACGTTGGGATCATAAGCCCATATCGAATTGAGGCTTATCATCTTTACGCCATAAGGATCTATAACACGGTCCATATTAAACGTCGTCGTTAAATGACGGTAAGAATAATCCGGGGTAAGACCCTCGGCTGCCGATGTCGTGATATACCACTCACTAAGAAGATCGCCATTATTAATTGGCTGTTGAAACATCCCTTGGCGAAACTCACCGCCCCATCTTTCGAGACGAGTATCAATATCCGTATGATTCAGCACAAAACGATTGCGAAATTCAAGTTCGTCGGAAATATCGAAAAAGGTAAATCCACTTCTCGAGCCAAGGGCTGGTCCAGAGATACTCCATACTCCATAAATATCGACCCAATCCATCCAATTAGGATATACAGGAGTAAGAGTGTCCCATTCACTTATGCGGGCTTCTATAAGCTTGTACACGTCGCAAGGATCATATGGACTATTAGGATCGTCCGGACGCCAGGACAATCCCATAAGGTTTATCTCAAGCATACTCGAACCATCAGGCCACAAAGGATTGATAATATCGGGAGTGTTGGGATTGTTACCGCCTCTAAGGATCCTCGGCGCGCAAGGATCAAACATAAAAGCTGTATTTGCGTTTAGCATACCGCCATTGTCGATTATCCGAATGGCTGCATAAATCGGACGACCTTTACTCGATGTCATCCCCGGTATCATTACCCATCGCGAGTCCGCAACGCCATCACCATCCGCATCTGCAGGACCGCCATAAGACAATTCAGCACCAACTGAATTTCTTACGCCAGTTACAGTATCATTCGCGAAGATCACTCGGACATTTAGATTACGATGATCTACAAAGCCTACAAAATCGTCTAACCACGGACCGGACGAATCCGCTCCAAGTTCTTCAAGCATACCTCGAAAAACTCCTGGTGATACCTCGCGTCTAAAAATATCGCTTATCTGTCCCCAGCGGTAATCAGTACCATCGTAATATGGCTCGAGATTCGCAAGCCACAAATCATTTGCATCGGGATAATCGCAGTACTCCGCACTCTCCGGCATACCCGGAACATCGAGAACTAATTGATTCGAAATCTGCGCAATTATGCTTTCGACCGCCTGATCAAGATCCTGCTGGTCTGCAAGACCTGACGTGGATCTCTTCTGTATGCGGGCCGACATAAAAAACAATGTCCCTATCATCGCAAGAAGACTCGTCAAAACAACCGCCAATATCAACGCAGAACCACCACCCCGAGCATTCGCAAACATATTATTCTTACCAAATTCCATCATGGATCCTTGCTTTACGACCTAACAGGCCATCAAATTGCAAATCGAAAATCGTAATTTGAAAATCACCTTATTAATCATTCAGATAAACTATATGACTAAAAGTCCGTCCGTTCTCAAAAACACCTCTCGAATCATAAAGTGTAAAAGTAAATCTCAAAGCCCGACCAAGACCCGGTATCTCGTTAAAATGCTCCTCATCAATATAAACATCGCACGGATCATCGGGATCATCGAATACGACATATTCCCCGTCACTATTAATTCTACCCCACATCGCAAGCAACCCGTCGCCTGGCGACCAAGTCCCGCTTGATGGCTGCGGAGTATAGAATAAACCGGAAACATAAACATAACCGTCGGCATCGGGACCTTGCATCCAAAAGTTCGTATCATCATAATCACCGTCACCGTCCGGATCAATTGACGGAAGCCACTGCCCCAGACCATCATGCCAACCCTGGACCTGAAACTCACCTACTCCCTCAGACAGAATCAAATGAAATAAATTAGGATTGGTGGGGTCAACTGTCGTTCCACCAGCTACCATTGGCTCGGAATCGAGTAGTTCGGAATTGCCGATCCTAACATTCGTCAGAGCAGTAAGGATGTTACCCTTTACGAACCAATCGATCCTGCCCCACTCATGCATAGACAACGTGTCGTATTCCCCTTGGTCCCTCCAGTCATGCCAACCTTCCGGAATTACTGGATCTACTAACGAGTCAAAAAACGCCTCATTCGTCGGAGGAAAAGGCGGATTATCTGGCGGATTATCTGTTAATACATGCTGGGTACGTACCAACATTCGCTCATTCGGTGGTTGTAGATAAGGCTTGCCTTGATCCGGCTCATAACTGTTCCGGGCAAGCATATAACTTATACGGGCGAGATTTCCACGGACAATATTACCTGTATTGGCATCAGGATGATAACTGTGAAAATCGCCATTGGCGAAAAATATGATCCGGTCAAATCTCTCATATATGTTCGGATCACGTCTGCTGATATCGGGCTGCCAGAGCTGTTGGTTATCAACCTGCCAGATCGCAAAGATCTCACCATCCTTGCGAAGACCCTTGAAATCCGCGTTCAACTGATTAGTGATCGCACGAAGCCTCTGCATGATCTCTGAGTTCGCTCCGGCAACACGGTGAGTCTCGATACTAACCTTGAAAATCACAGATGTAAAAGAAATCATCATAGCAAGGATCGCAATGGTAACGACAAGCTCTATCAGTGTAAAAGCACGACATGTTCTATGTTCTGTGTTCATTTATAAACTAAAATCTAAAACCTTATAACTCGCTGGTGAACAGCTATACAAGGATTCCTGCTGCTGTTTGCAGGAGGCGATACTACCCAGACAGCATCCGAAGCACTGGCAGGATCAAGCCAGGGACTGTAAAGCTCAACTAACGTATCATCTACAACATCTCGGTCGTTAACCCTGTATAACCGACCTGTTCGATTATCAACAATTGTTTGCCCGGCGCTTATCAAAGTTTGATCACCGGTGACTGTAATACTATACTCCCCCTGCACTACATCTACATCAACCAGTTGTAGGGGCGGTTGCGGTATTACTCCGGCCCCGATCCTGCGACACACAAAAACCGTCACCTGTACAGGGCCGTTAAGATCGGCACTTAGCGGCCTGCACAACGCAGACCAGTAATAATCCCTGTCATCCGCATCCACATCAAAACCCGAAGGATAGAGAAACTCGTAAGAAGGAATCGAAATCCCTACAGGTGGGATATCTTCGAAATGTACTTGCTGATCGACTACCAACTGGGCAAGATTAACTCGATAAAGCCGCACCTTGGCAAATGCCTCCTCAGCTACAACCGTTGCTATCGTTCGCTCACTCGATTGCATAGTAAACATTACACCAGCCGGAAAAACACCCGCAACGAATACCATACCGATTGAAAGAACTCCAAGCGCAAACAACAACTCTGTCAAAGAGAATCCTCTGAATTTTTGTCGGTTCGTTCTCATAGTCACCGGCCCAATGAAATCAATCTGCCAGTATAGGCGTTAACATAATTTATATAATCACTATCCTGTACCCTCAGATAATCAATTCGATCACCAAGGATCATCTGCTCGAATTCTACACGACCAAAAATCAAAAATCCGATCCGGCTCAATTCCTCAACAAGACCTAAATTGGCATAGCCATCCTGGATAAACATGCCTCTCCGCAACAAAACATCAGGCTGCGTAACATTATTCTCCGTGTTGAATACATCGTCGTCACTGAGGTCATTGGTCCGATTGTCTCTATTTCTTATTCTCACATCATGACGAACCAGTTTACCGGTCGGGGAAAAAATAATCGAAAAACTCGTCGCGTCCATCCTCTGCCACGGATCTTCTAATCCGCTTTCGGCCGACGATGAATCTACGGGATCGGAAGATCCAAGATAAGGATCCACTACCATAACCGAATCAGGCAACCGGATCGGCTGGTAACCTTCTAACGCTCGAAAACGGTTAACATAAGAACCCATTCCGTTATAGTCGTGTACGATAAATATCATATATTGAGAGCCCATACCATCATCCTGGCCCGTGCCATCTTCATGGTATGCTCTTTGAAATCGCAAACCCGCATAACGATAATCTCTTGCCGCTATCGCACGAGCCGATGAAAGCGCAGCCTGGATCATCGAACGAATTCCACTCTCGGTCTCGAATGAGCGAAGCAGCATACGTACTGCAGGCATACCGAAAAATACCAGCAGTGATATACCACTGACGACAACTATCATCTCCATCAGAGTTAAACCAGATTGTCTCTCTGAATTCTTCATCTGTTACTCAAATCATCCTCAGTACCAAATGTGGTATCAATCCCTGCCGAAACAAGCGTCGGAAATGTATTTCCAGGAACATACACATAATTAATAGGAACCTGACGCCACGCGTCGTATATTTCAACGTCACCGTCACCGTCACCGTCAAAAATCTGGGCAGTATTTATGCGTCGAAGAACTTCCATCGACGCACTAACAGTGCTAAGTGCGGCATACAGATTTTCTGAATCAGTAATATTATCTACTGCAATAATCTGGGGAAAAGCATTTAAGTACTCGTAGTATTCTTCGAGTGCACCTGCCAGAAGATCGATCGTTTCCTTGGTAAGCTTCTCATTGGCCTGGTCCTGAATGCTTGTCGCAATTCCCAAAACCATACTAACAAGAAGAGCAACTATCGCTACCACGATCAGTACCTCAACAAGCGTCATACCGGTTTTGTATTTGCGCGTTAACATCTAAATAACCAATCAAACAGATATGCCTAAAAATTGCGAATATCATCCGCAGTACCATAAAGACCGTCGGCACCGGCAGATATCAACAAATATGAGTCCGGACGATATGGATATAAAACCGGAGGATCAGCCTGAGCATCACTCACCCTGGGATCGGCTATGTAGTCGTAGAAGTCAGCTGGAGGCACAATTGCATGCTGCTGGCCGTCTGTCATCCTGTCAAGCCCCATGATAGTCACGTTGTCACCGTAATGATATATCTCGTCTATTACCCTTCTCGAACGATTTGCTCTGTAATACAAAATAGGAGCGCCTGCTCTAACTCTTCGACCGTCAGACAAATACACATCAACCTTGCCATAAACATCACAAAGAACAAACGTATCTTGCATATATACTGCCACTTCCGGAAACGCACTCGCATTGAATAAGTCACCAAGCCTGAAAACATTTATATGTGTCAAATCAAGATACCGTCCCCTTCGTTGATCAATATTGGCCTGCGTTGAATCATACACACCATCGTCCAGACGCCAATCCGATTGCGGGTGAAAACCCAGCAGATCACGACCTAAAAGAGCTTCTGTCAGCTTCTGCGCACCGCAATAATCGTCTCCCATCATAGCCTCAGCTTCAGACTCCGGATAGTCTCCGTAATCGTTCCTGAACGTCATCAGTGCCGCCTCTATAGAAGCAAACTCCGCACGCTGCTTCGTGTCATTTGCAAATCTGCGAACCGCAGTAAATGATGGAACCAGCAATCCCATAAGCAATGCGATAATCGCCATCACCGTCAGAATCTCAACCAACGTAAAACCCCGTCTTAAAGGTCTCGATAATCTCATAGTATCACACTTCCTAACATTCATTGGCCGACTGCAAGCTGTAAAACAATAAAACAGTCTCGAACCAAGTCGCAGACCCGCTACGGTGGGGTCGAATACACAATTTTTACTTTTAATTACCTAATTGCTAAAATTATAAACATCGTCATCAGTGCCGTATTCACCGTCGAATCCCGCAGATAGTAAAATATATGAAGTCGGCCGATGAGGCATAGACACGTTCTCTCCTGCAACAGGGACAACCACCTGGGGATCGGTAGTATCTGCGTAGAAAGTCCCCTGTGGATCATCATCAATGAGATGAGTTTCAAGACCAGTCGGGTCCCATGGCATACCAAGGCCTGTGATGTATTCATTATGATGATAGTTGTAAATACTACCAAGATCAGGATCATCAGCAGCAGCCACGCTATGGTAGCGGTTGGTCACTGTCGCAACATAGTAAAGAATCGGCATCCCCGTTGACCCTGTGTTTGCATCAACATTGGGGTACACATCAGACAGAATAAAGCTAAGGTCCCCCTCGTGGTAAATGTCATCTAGCCGATTGGCATTAGCGTTTCCCGTTTCAAGATACATCCGCCTGTCGCTAAGGTCTTCGTCGAGGTAGTCATTGTCCGGGGCATAACCTAACAGATCCCGGCCTACCATCGACTCGGCGAGAACTTCAGCACCGCTATAAGCAGGGGTAGTACCATCGGTTGCTGAATTCGGATACTCCTGCCACTCGGCATTAAACATCGCCAGCGCAACTTCGATGGCATGAAACTGATTATGCTGAGCTACCTTCCTGGCATAACGCCTGACCATATTCATTGCCGGCATGAAAAGGCCCATCAGAAGGATGATCACGCTCATCACCGTTAGAAGCTCGATGATCGTAAAGCCCCTTGAACCATTCTGTTCTCTCAACATTGACTTCATTTTTGTCTCCTTTTACTTCTTTATCAAAATTAAAATTACCGTTCTATTATGCACTACTCAGACCTGAAATAACCTGCATCATCGGCAAAAATATCGCCAGAACAATCACCATTACAATACCACCTAAAACTAAAATCATGATAGGCTCCAACAGAGACATCAAAGATGCCACCAGAACCTCAACCTGCTCATCGAAATTATCCGCTACCTTCATTAGCATCTTATCAAGATCACCGGTCTCCTCGCCAACTGATACCATGTTAGATACAATCAAATCAACCGTCTTGGACTGACGAAGAGGGGCCGCGAATGTATCACCCTGACGAATCGAGTTGTGGACATTGCCAAGCATCCTCGCGTAAACCTCGTTACCCGCTGTCTCACGGGTAGAGTTCAAGGCGTCGAGAATCGGGACACCGGCGTTGATCAAAGTACCAAGTGTTCGAGTCCAGCGAGAAACAGATACACGGCTCGACAACCTGCCTATTACAGGAAGCTTAAGATTGACTGTATCAAGAACGTAACGCCCTCCTTGAAACTGACGGACCAACCGAACAATAAATATCATCCCGAACGGAACACCCAAAAGAACTAACCAGCCAAAATCTTTGGCAATCCATTCGCTTATACCGAGAACCGTACGAGTAATAACGTTCAACTCTTCATCCACCATCTCCTCCAGAACGGTCTTAAATTTCGGGATAACCTTCCACATCAGACCAAGAAGGATAATAAACGCTGCACCCATAACAACTATCGGATAAACCATCGCACTCTTGACTCGAGCTTTGAGCCTGGCCATCCTTTCCATAAAATCCGCAATTCGAGCAAGAATCAGGTCCAAAACTCCACCTATCTCGCCCGCCGCAACCATGTTTACAAAAAGCTTGTCAAAACATCGGGGAAAACGCCCAAGGGCTTCTGAAAGAGTATTTCCGCCCTCAATATCTTCGGCAACATAACCTATAACACGCTTAAATGTACCGGCCTTTTCTTGTTCCTCCAGAATTCGAAGAGAACGAAGAATAGGAAGACCAGCATCCTGCAATGTCGAAAGCTGACGAGCAAATTGGGTCACAAACTTGACCTTTACCTTACCTCCGGCACCGCGACGTGACTTGGACTGACCAGCCCTGGCTGATGGTTTCTTCTCCGCGCCACGAGATTTAACCTTAGTCGGAAAGTAACCCATATTACGTATCTTGCTGATGGCCTCTTTCTGGCTAAGAGCTTCGATCTTATCCTTGACCTCTACACCCTGCGAATCCAAAGCTTCATACTGAAATATAGGCATCGATTTTACCTCCGTTGAAACTCATTCAAAAAAACTCAACTTATCCTTCACTTGCCGTCTCCTTGACAACTTCATCTATCGTCGTAAAACCATCATAAATTGCCATAAGACCCTTCGAACGAAGAAGACGCATACCGGACTTCTGAGCTGCTGATCGTAAAACTGTCGTGGATGCATGATTCATTATCAAGTTGCGTAACTCGTCATTGAAAACCATCACCTCAAAAAGGGCCGTACGACCTTTATAACCGGTGTTATTACAGGATTCACAACCAAGACCATAGTGAAACTTCTCGCCCTTTACATCATCAGGTGTCATTGATAATTCCAGAAGCTGCAGCTCGGTCGGTTCAAAACTCGTCTTGCATTTCTCGCATATCTTGCGAACCAGACGCTGAGCTACTATCCCTTCTAATGTTGCCGTTAAAAGAAAAGGTTCTACTCCGAGATCAAGAAGTCGGGCCACTGAACTCGGAGCGTCATTCGTATGAAGTGTCGTAAAAACCAGATGACCAGTAAGAGATGCCTGAGCTGCAATCTGGGCCGTCTCAAGGTCACGAATCTCGCCAACTAAGATTGTATCGGGATCCTGACGAAGGATGGATCGGAGGCATCGAGCAAATGTCAATCCGATTTCTGGCTTCATCTGAACCTGAACTATTCCGTCGATATCATACTCAACTGGATCTTCGGTCGTTATCAGTTTGTGCTCAACTGTGTTAAGCTCATTCATCGCCGCATAAAGAGTCGTCGTCTTACCGCAACCAGTCGGACCGGTAACTATCAGAATACCGTTGGGCCTGCGAATTAACTTACGAACAAGACGAAGACCGTCTGGACGAAAACCAAGCTTCTCAAGATCAAGGTCAAGCTGACTGCGGTCAAGAATACGAAGGACAACGCTCTCACCGAACATCGTTGGAAGTACACTTACACGCAAATCAACTGGATTACCCTGAACCGTAAGAGATATGCGACCGTCCTGGGGCAATCGACGCTCCGCAATATCAAGATTCGCCATGACCTTGATTCGGGAACTAAGAGCGGCTGCAATATGCTTCGGGGGAGGGATCATCTCGTACAGGACACCGTCGATTCGGTAACGCATCTTGTACTCATTCTCAAAAGGCTCAAAGTGAATATCAGATGCCTTATCACGAATCGCCTGAAGAAGAACTAAATTCAAAAGCTTCTTGATTGGGTTCGATTCCGATAACTCCTTGAGCTCATCAAGGTCGATACTCGCACTACGACCCTCGAACTCGGATAAAAATGTGTCACCTTGGATCTCACCGATAAGCTCATTTATATTTTCGTCCTGCTCATCATAAAATTTGGTAAGAGCCTTCTCCAATGCTTCGCTGTCGGTGATTTTTGCAGAAATACGAAAACCCATCAATGTACTCAAGTCATCAGTCGCTCGGAAATTGTCTGGACTATCAAGGGCAACAACTAATTCATTACGAGAATTGTCGTACTCTAATGGGACAATCCGATAAGTCTTGGCCATTTGAGCTGGAACCATCTTTACAACATCTGAAGGGATGTTAAGCTCATCAATATTTACATATTCCATACCACGCTGACCGGCCAATGCAAGACGCAATTGGTTTTCGTCAACGTAACCTAACTCTATGAAAAGCTCTCCGATTCGAGATCCATCTTTACGCTTCTTCTGTAATTTAAGGCATTCATGAACTTTTTCTCGAGTCAGAACACCCATTTTGATAAGTATTCTACCGATTGTCCGGCCCTTCAACTGACCAACTGGTGGTAACTTAGTTGTAGTTGCCAATGTTTACCCTTTCTAAAAGGCTAAAAACTATATCACAAAGCCTTTTACTGCTAACTCCATTATACAGCACTAAGACCTTTTTACAAAACATTTTACGCAAAGGACACGTGGTTTGTGGAACCACGTCAAGCTCTTATCACAAAGAACTTTTAGACAAAATCAACGTCTATAACGACCTAAAAACTTGAAATGCAGTCAATTACTCCCACATAATATAAAGTGCATTTCATCATTATATAATAAAAATACAAAAAAAATACCGCACAAATTATCAAAAAACTTGGACTAACTGTTTGATAATCCATGATTCAAACAACAGAAATCAAGAATAATGGAATGTAAAAACAGAACTATGTACGAAGAACAGGTCCCATATCCTCGACTTCGTCCTTTGCTTCCTTTGCTCGCATGCCCTTGATTTTGGCCATTGCCTTGTCCTGAAGTGCGCCGGGCTGGCGGGCCTTGTCAAGCATCTCCTCAAGGCTGATCTTGCCTTTATCGTAAAATAACCAAAGGTGCTCATCCAGAAGCTGCATTCCAAGTTTCTTGCCTGTCTGAATACTTGAATCTATTCGGTATATCTTGTTCTCGCGAATCAGGTTTGCAATCGCCGGAGTAATAACCATAAACTCGTATGCGGCTACTCGGCCTTTACCTGTAATAACAGGGCATAATGCCTGGCTCAATACTGCCATAAGATTCGTACTCAACTGAGTACGAATCATGGCCTGCTGATTCGCAGGAAAAACGTCGATAATTCGAGAGATCGTACCGGCAGCACTTGTCGTATGAAGAGTGCTAAAGACTAAATGACCCGTTTCCGCTGCTCGAATTGCAGATTCAATCGTTTCAAGGTCACGAAGCTCACCTACAAGAATCACATCAGGGTCTTGCCGAAGAACACGCCGCAGTGCCTCCGAAAAACTCGGGACATCTATACCAACAGCTCGCTGGTTAATAATGGATTTCTTATGAGTATGGTAATACTCAATCGGGTCCTCTACTGTAACGATATGTCGGTCAAAATTCTCATTGATATAGTTGATCATACAGGCAAGGGTAGTCGTTTTGCCACTGCCTGTAGGACCCGTAACGACAAAAAGTCCCCTCGGACGACGGCACAATGCAGCGCAAATCTTCGGAAGACCTATCTCCTCAAAAGACATTATCTTCGTCGGAATCAGACGCAGGACTATCGATATATTGCCCCTCTGCTTAAAAACGGCTACACGAAAGCGGGCCTGGTCGCCAAATGCAAAACCGTAATCCGTCCCACCCTCTTCCTGAAGCTCCTGCTGGTTCCGCTCAGGGGTTATACTTTTCATAAGGGCCGTCGTATCGTCAGGATCAAGGACTTTCGTCTCAAGAGAACGAAGCCGACCGTGGATTCGAAACACCGGCGGACGATTAGTCACCAGGTGTATATCCGACGCTCCCTGTGTCACACAGGCCTGCAATAGCCTGTCCATGTTTACTGTTGCCATTTGTAGTCCTCAGCTTTCTTTAATCTATCACAATCTCTTCGGTCTGAGATATTTTCACAACCTCTTGAGGAGTCGTAACACCATCGAATATCTTTCGTTTACCATCTTCCATCAGAGTCCGCATACCACCGGCGACTGCTGCTTTTCTAACTTCCATTGTCGGGGCCTTCTTAAATGCCAACTCGCGAATCTCATTGTTCAACTCGATCATCTCAAAAACACCGATTCGACCCTTAAATCCGGTACCCTGGCATTGTTTGCAACCAGATCCTTTATAAACCGGTCGATTCTTCAGATCCTGCTCCCCAAGATCCAGAAGACGAAGACTATCAAGATCAGGATTCTCGTCGATAACTTTACAATTCTTGCAAATCACACGAACTAGACGCTGAGCCATTATTGCCTGGATCGAACTGGCTACCAAAAAAGGCTTAACGCCCATATCTATCAATCGAGTAATAGCACTTGTTGCGTCATTCGTGTGCAGCGTACTAAAGACAAGATGGCCCGTCAGTGCTGCCTGGATAGCAACATCCGCTACTGCACCATCTCGAATCTCACCAACAAGAATAATATTCGGTGCCTGACGAAGCATCGCTCGAAGAATCTTATCAAACGTCAGACCAATATCTTCACGAACCTGGCACTGGTTCATTCCGTCAAAGTTATACTCAACAGGATCTTCTGCTGTGATTATCTTTTTGTCAGGCTTATTAAGCTCCTGCAATGCTGCATAAAGAGTTGTCGTCTTGCCGCTACCTGTCGGACCCGTAACAAGGAATATACCATTCGGACGTTTAATTATCTTCGTAAAACGTTCATAATCATCATCGGCGAAACCCAATGACTTGATACCAATATTCACCGCATCTGGACGAAGAATTCGAAGGACAATACTCTCGCCATGATATGCCGGAAGGGCAGAAACACGAAAATCAATATCCTGACCTCCGATATTACGCTTAATTCGACCGTCCTGAGGCAATCGTTTCTCAGCTATATCCATACCGGATAAAATCTTAAAACGAGTCATCAGCGGTGCCTGCATATTCTTCGGAATGTTATCTTTCTCAAGACAAACCCCGTCAACACGATAACGAATACGAACACGGTCACCCATGGGCTCGATATGGATATCGCTCGCTCGCATGTAATAGGCGTTATCAATTATCAGGTTCGTAAGCTTGATAATAGGCCCTTCGCCTTCTATATCAGATGCTTGAGCCTGAAGAGCTGCCGCCTGGAGCTCATGACCGGCGTCCGCCAACTCCGCTGCCGTGGCGTCGATACTATGCTTGAGACGGTCATCCTCTTCACGACGGGAACTATTCATCGATTCATCGATAAAAGAACGGATCTTCGTGGGATTCGCCAGAAGACAGTCAAGCTCAGTATTCAAACGAAAACGGACCGCATCCATTGTATCAAGATCGGTCGGATCGCTGATAATCAGTCTCATTCGACCGTTATTCATACCCAATGGAAGGATATTATGACGCTTCATCATATCATCGGGAATCAACTTAAGGGCATCGGGAGGTATCTTGGCCTTGTCAAGATTCACGTATTTAAGATTGAACTGCTTCGCTACGGCCTTGGTCAGAGTATCCTCGTCGATCAAGCCAAGTTCGAGCAGAACTTCCCCGACACGCTTATTGCTAGCCTTGGAAGTCCGGATCGCATTGATTAATGCGTGTTTTTCGACCAGACCGGCTTTATACAGTATCTCACCCAAATGTCTGCGTTTTTGCGCCATATCAACCCCGAGTAAGCATGATTTACGCTGCTCTTATTATAACATATATTTATACGACAAGTCAATCCTGCAATTTCAAACGAAGCAAATTCAGCGCCGTATAGGCCGCTCGACGACGTACTGTACACCTTTCGCCCCTAAAATTACGCTTCCATACCTCGCTGCCGTCTTCGCTATCTATACTAATATATACAAGACCCACTGCCTTTGACTCACTACAACCGGGTCCGGCTATACCGGTTATACCGATTGAAAAAGCACTGCCGCTCCGAAACCTGGCTCCAACTGCCATCGCAACCGCAACTTCCTCGCTAACAGCACCATTCTTCTCTATCAACGCCAAATCTACTCCCAATTCGCTAATTTTAGACTCATTACTATATGTTACCCAACCATAAGTAAAATAATCACTCGAACCGGCAACATCTGTCAAAAGCTTCGCAACAAGCCCCCCAGTACACGATTCCGCTACTGAAACCGTACTACCACTCTGGCGAAGCTTTATACCGATCACTTCTGACAAACTCTGATCACCCGATCCAAATACCAAATCACCCAATTTCGACCTCAGAATCGCCTCATCCTTGCCTGCCATCTCCAAAGCTGCCTTCTCATCACAAGCCGTAGCCACTATATGCAGCGTTATCACCCCCTGACCGCACGTAATATTGACCAATGGATTACGGCCTCGCTCCATCAAAGAACCTAAAAGCTCGGCAATGTTCGATTCACCGGTCCCGAAACACTTTACTTTACGAACGACAACCACATGTTTGTTCGCGCGTTTCTCTAATTCAGGCAATACCGATTCCTCGAACATACGCTCCATCTCGCAAGGAACTCCAGGAAGAACATAAAAATCCGTTTCATTAAATCGAGCCCTAATGCCCGGCGCAGTACCAATACTATTGGCCAGCCCGCGAGCACCCTTCGGCAAATAAGCCTGAACACGGTTCTTTTGGGGCATTGAACGTTGAATGCGGGCATATAAACCCTTTATCTGCTCGAAAAGCTCACCATCAAATTCTAATTCAACACCAAGCAACGAAGCAACCCCCTGGCGAGTCACATCGTCATCGGTCGGCCCCAATCCACCCGTTACCAAAACTACATCCCCATCCTTTGCCGCCAAACCCAAAGCCTCCGCAATCTTCTCAACATCATCGCCAACTGTATATGAACTAACTACCGATATCCCAACACAAAGAAGCCCCCTGCTCAAATATGCCGCATTCGTATCAACCGTTTCGCCGCTGAGAATCTCGTTACCGATACTGACTATACTCGCGCTTTTCATTACTTTCACAATTCAATAATAGCTTTGACAACACCATCTCGATAGTCAGCTACCATATCGAAAGCCTCCTGCGTCCGCTCCAGCCCAAATTTATGCGTCGCCATGAATTCGACATCAACACCGCCTGACGATACAAGATCAATCGTAGCCTGGGTGCACGCGTTTTGCCGACGAACGTTCAATATCGTAATTTCCTTCCTGCGAAGCTTTTCTATCACAAAAGATATCCGATCAACTCTCGGAATACCTATCAGCATCAGTTTCCCTCCGGGCCTGAGAACTTCAACCGCCTGATCGAGTGTTTCCTGCTGACCGGCGCATTCAAAAGCAACATCGACTCCGTTTGCAGAACGTGACATTATCTCATCTACCACAAGCTGCTCATCAGGATTACCTACCCACGTCCCACCCGCCTTGCGGGCAAACTCAACTCTTTCGGTTATCTTCTCGGTCATAAATATATTTTCTATCCCCTCATGCCGCGAACAAACAAGACAACTCACCCCAATCGGTCCCGAACCAAATATCACGACTTCGGAATCCCTGCGCATCTGGGCACCCCGAACTGCGTAAAGAGCTATCGCCAAAGGCTCACACAAAACCGCCTCCACAAAGCTCATATTATCTCCGATACCAAAACAGCAATGTTCCGGCATCACTATATACTCACAAAGACAACCATTTATCTGACCCGGACACCCGAGAAAAATCATGTTCCTACACGTATTCTCCCGTCCAGCCTTGCACTGATCGCACTCATGGCAGATTATAGCCGGATCAACCGCAACTCTATCACCGGCCTTGACACTCGTCACAGACTTACCGACCTCAACAACCGTAGCCGCCCCCTCATGCCCTAATATAAATGGATACTCAACCAACTCGGACCCGATCTTACCCGTCTCGTAATAATGAACATCAGATCCGCAAACACCAACCGCCTCAACCTTGAGCAGAACGTCATCGTCTTTCTCAATCCGAGGCTCGGCAATTTCCCCAACATCCATCTGACGCAAACCAGTCAAAAACACAGCCTTCATAAGACCACCCCAAAAAAGCAAATCTAATTACTCAAAACACATCTTAGTATCGCAAAAACCAATTGTACCATTTCCCACGAATATTGCCACAATATATAGTACTCTATTGCAGACAAAATCAGCCCCAGGAGCCTGTCATTCTAAGTGAATCAAAGAACCTGGTCATCCCCGCTGTTAGTAGGAACGCCCTACTCTCCATACTCTAATTCTGCTTACTGTTCTTCGTGGCCTGTTTGAGTTAAGAAGCGGCTAGCCCAGTAAGCGAAGTCTTTGAAATCTACTTTCTTGTTGTCGTCCAAATCGGCTGGGTCTGAACATTCGTCGCAAGGCCCTTCTATCGTTATACTAATCGCATCGCTGGATTGAAAAACGTTGTCATCCCTTACTGTCACAGTGATAGTATGAGGCACAGGGCTGCAGTCTCTTGACTCGTCCGGGCAGCGTACACTGAGCAAATTGGTCTCGAAGGCTTTCTGTGTGGACAACGCCCCGTCAACACTGGACTCCCAAACGTATGTATAGGGTCCAGTTCCAAACCCGGCCACCACATCGCAGTCGAAATTGATGGTCTCTCCATGATTAAAAGTTGTGGATGTTGTAACAGATGTGTCTATCTCTACGACAGGAGGCATATAACGCTGCGCTGCAGGTATGTAAGTGTTTGCTGTCATAGCCAGATTTGCGTCAAGGTAATAATCTACTTCAAACATCCAGCATGGTATAAGCTCTGTTTGCCACTTATGACTTGAATATTCATAATAGACTTGGGTAGCGGTCACATAATTTGGTGTCGCCACGTCGTATTCTACAAGGACCGGTTCAATGGCGACCTTCTCCCCATAGGTGTCAAAAAAGGACCAGGTCGTCGCCGCGTCATTGACCGCAATCTCACTGCTTGTCTGGATATTCCGCCAGTTACCACTGGCACCTATAACATTCCCTTCAGCGATATAGACATTAACCCGCGCCCCGGCTCCGGCTACCGATACCATTGTTCCTCTTGAGTCTGCCAAAATCTCACGGCCATAAGCAACGTTGGTATTCTGGTGAAAAGTTTGCAAAACATCACCTGTCTCAATGTTTTTCTCCATTATGGTGTCAAATCCTACACTATTAGCTCCTGCGTCCGCCGGAAGAAGGTCGTGGTCGGTCAGGAAAGATTCTGCCACTTCGAACGCTAACGCCGGAGAGAATTGTCCAATATTCGGCTCACCAGCGAACAGTTTGCCGTCCTCATGATAATTAAAGTGTCCGGTTAGCCTGGATACTTCCAAAATCTTAGGATTGTTCGAGTCACTAAGATCGGCCATTACTAATGAATCACACATCTGGAGTATAGGCTCGGAGGCCAGACCAAACGCTGTTCCGATTTGGCGAACGTATGTCTCGTTCACATCACGTGGGACAACCTCGTAAACTTTCATCGCAACCAGACCATTGACGATCAGACATGTAGGATAGGGCACTGTATGGTCCCACACCCACTTCTCTTCATCTGGAGATGTAACTTGACTATAAGAAATATGACCATTGCCCCAAAGATGGTCATTATAGTTATTCTGCGTTTCACCAATAACACGGGCTGTTGTGCCGCCTGGTTGAGTCGCGTCCGTAGCGCTAAACCACGCCTGGGCAACATGCTGGCCGGGAATAATGACCGGATATCCATTGCTGAATTTTATTTTGCTGCGCATCTTTTGGGCCCATATCTCACCGAAATGAACGTGACTGGAGGTGTTCGTCTTAAAACCCAATATCAAATGCACTCCATTCATCGTTTTGGCCCAATAGTCCACAGAGTCATCATCCAATAGCTGGGGGATGCGAAAACCAATCCATTCAAGGAACCAATCGCCCCATGCGCCCCTGGCCTCGCTCGGAACCAGGCTGTTGCTGTCTTCAAAAATAATAGCCGAAAGGTCCTCGCCGTAATTCGGATCCCATCGAGTAGCTCCATGGCTGACGAGATAATGGATATCGCCGCTGTCAATAAAACAGTCGTTTCTGCCACCCATATCCATCCTTTTATACTGTTTCTCTGTGCAGTTAATACCTTCTACGTAATAAGATCCCGTCCAATTCTCAAAGCTCCAAATCGTGTCAAGGAATCTCTTCGCGTCAGGCTGAAAATGTAGGCCGCTGATGTCTTCGCCGGCAGATACGCGATATGCCCATGTTTTAACCGACGACAGTAAAAAAACCACGACAAACACAAAACAAACAATTAAGGATTTTCTAAAACCATTCATTTTTCGTACCTCCTATTAAAAGAGATATACCAAAACTTTGGCGATTCTAAAAAACTCTAATCCCTGTGCTGCCAGACAAAATTCATCGCCACCTCCTTCGGTTATGGGGCTTCACAAGCGGGCCTCTATTGGCATACTCCCCATAACAGCCAACTACAATTATATCCGCTTGTCTTCAAATAGCAAGATAATTTTCAAATTACCACGGATTGCAGCCCTTTTTAATATTTCATTCTCAGCCAAAATCCATACAACCAAGATACAACCAAAACGCTAAATAGCGTGTAAAATCGAAAAAATCGGTAATCCATAAGATTCGTAATATCAAAGACTTAAGAAATTTGCAAAAAATGATGAACCTATTGAACATACTATTGCCGTTGTGAGCGCCACTGGATTATATATCCGCTCTAACGGAACGATTGACTCGACTTTCCCTGCCATATCTTCCTCTCGAACAACCAAAAACTATACAACCGCCAATACCCGATATAACAATCAACCGAATACTAAAGCCGCTTTATATTTGACCGACGCTTCACATGCCCGCAACAATCCAAGACAAGTAAACGACTCAACCCCATATCTCTCCCATTTGCTCGATCCCCCACCTTGATTCTCTGCCGCATCCAAAAGCCGCTCACTCTCATGATCAAGTTCTAAAGGTAATTCCAGATGCCTCGCCAACTCTTTACATTCCTCATACAACCTGTAAGAGGAGCCCAAAAACCCACCAGCAATCTTAAGGTTTTTGGGACAACTCAAAACATCCTCAAAATCCGAAGGAATATAAAATCCTTCGCAATCACTGTGTATCATCAGATGTTCAAAAGCAAGCTTCTTAGGCATCTTTCTACTAAATAATGCCTTGAAAATATTCGGACTCGAACCAGCCGCTTTCTTATAATAAGCGTCCACCATCGGCCCCTTGTAATTATTCTCGTCCCCCGGCTCGGGCAATCCTTTACCCTGAGCAAGATACGCCGCGATTCTCCTCAAATAGTGAACACCGCCATACCCCCACATATCACACGAAAAAGTGTCCTTAAACGCAATATCCTCGGATTCACAATGCTCCCCAACGCCCGCCTCTTTCAAAACTTGGTTAATCTTACTAAACTGCTCCAAATAATAACCATACCCCTCCTCATCCAACTTCTTAAGCTCAACCAATATACCAACAGTAATACCTAAACCCATTTATCTACTCCTCAACACACAACATAATAATATACAACACTTTTTCTTACGAAAATTTCAATCTGAAGCGCAACATATCTTCCCACGCCAGAAAACCTCGGCGGGTGTCCGATAGTTCAAACATTTCCTTGGTCGATTATTTAACAACTTCTCAACTTTGTCAAGCAGCCA
>SDBT01003345.1_pt1 | contig 27817 bp, 30 predicted proteins | sample 2277101 | NCBI WGS metagenome assembly SDBT01 (sample SAMN10404973, study PRJNA504765) | marine sediment metagenome | isolation source: marine sediment core GS10_PC15, 103 cmbsf | place: Arctic Ocean: Southern Knipovich Ridge | collected 2010 | reverse complement strand
CGATGAGGTCACTGGTTCAAATCCAGTATTGCCCACCATTACAAATCTTTAGCTCAGCTGGTTACCCGCCCGAACGTACCGTTCGGTACGGGCGGGGAGCGCATCGTTGACATCGATGAGGTCGGTGGTTCGAGTCCACTATCGCCCACCAGATAATTATTTCGCGTTACACCTGCCTGTCGGCAGACAGGGGCGGACAGGCGAGTCCACTATCGCCCACCATAATAATTTACTTAATTCTCATTAGGTCGAAGAACGTGAACAAAACTATTCCAAATTATAAATCATTGCCAGTAATTTTTGTTGCACTAGTTGCAGTTTTTGTTTTGCTAGTAGTCTATCTGTATCCTCTTAAAAGAAATACAAATCAAACTTTGGGTTACTTTCCACCTGAAACTTCAGTCAATAGTGGTGACGGTATTTTAGATGATTTTAAGATCTCCATCGAAAAGATTGGTGTAGTTGCTCCTGTGATACCTGATGTCGATGGCTCAAATAAAGAAGCTTACATAAATGCTCTATATGAAGGCATAGCTCATTATAGGGGAACTGCTTATCCTGAAGAGGGGAGCAATGTATTTTTGTTTGGTCACTCAAGTTCTGCTATTGGCTCTGGCGATTACAAAGAAATCTTCAAGGATCTTGGTGAGTTAGAATTTGGAGACAAGATAAAACTTACGTATCTTGGAAAAAATTTAGACTATACTGTTTCTGAAAAGCGTGTGGTAGAGAATACTGAAGTTTCCGTCCTTGACTCAACTGATGAAGAACAACTCACTCTAATGACCTGTTGGCCGATAGGAACAAATAATAAAAGACTAATAGTAATTGCAAAACCGTAGTACACAGTATTAGAATTTGCAAGGAGGTAGATGAACAAGTCGTATATTGAATGATAATCAATTGATATCGGAATATTTGACATAGTATTGGATTGTTGATACTATTTAGCATAGTTATTCAGACCGATGATGGGAGTACCGCCCCGGAGGTTTGACGCAAGCTTAAGCGAATAAGTAAATTAAGACCAAAGATGGGATGGAACCTTCCGATGTACGTCGGAATCCCTCACAATACTATTGGTCTTTTTTAATAGGAAATAATACAATGAAAAACAAGAAATTTTTTTACCTTCAGTACAATAAAATTAATTGGAAAAATCAAGCCAAAACAAAGCTCAATGAGAATATCAATCAGTATATTATTGATAAGATTATTCTTGAGAAAGATTCAAGAAATTTAAGAGTATACGATATTGGTTTTGGAATCGGATTTTTTATCGAAATGCTAAGCAGGATTCTGGCTCAGATGCGAAATGACTTTATAATTGGGGGCTGTGAACCATCTGAAAAGAACTTTAAATACTTCGAAAAGCGACTTAGAAAGATCGACATAAAAAACAACATTGAAGTTACTAACAACTCGTATAATGATGTAAAGACAAATGGGAAGTATGATTTTATAACTGCCATTTATGTATTTCCACATATTTTGTCCGATGACTTAAATGAGACAACAAAGAAGATTTATTTTATGTTGGATTCGGGTGGCAAATTTGTGTTGGTGGTTGCGAACGAGAGCTATCTGGCAAGGAAATTAAAGAATGAAAAAGATCTTTTTATAGAAAACAATGAGATAGAACTTAACAAGAAAAAGTATAAAGAGATTTTGCACTATTCAGATATTCCAAAAATTGGAAAGATTATTGACTATAACAGAGAGGACGCTCTTTACGAAGACCTGTTCCAATCAAACGGTTTTGTCCTAGACCGAAAAGAAGAAATAGATGACAACGGGTTTTTAGCTACGATATTTGTTTTTGAAAAGAAAGGAAAATTATGCAAAAAACTTGGCAAGTTGAACTTGAAGAAAAGGTAAAGAAATATTTGGATGGCTATAGCGCATGTCATGACTATTATCATTTGGATCGCGTAAGAGACAATGCTCTTGAAATTGCCAAAGAAGTAAAATGCGATCTTGAGGTTTTGGAAGCTGCTTCATTGTTGCATGACATAGGATACAAAAGTTTTGAACATGATGATGCAAACCATCACCTATATAGTATGAAAATTGCACAAGAGTGGTTGCCAGAAGTTAACTTTCCTGTAGAAAAAATTGATGATGTAGTAGAAGCAATACGACTTCATGACAATTATCATTGGGACGAAAATGGCGAGAAAACCAATCATACTGAAACAAGAATTATACAAGACGCAGACAGAATAGATGCAATTGGGGCGATTGGAATGGTTAGGCTCACATACTTTTATGGCGAGAAAAAGAAAGCTGTCTATAGCGATGAACCAATTCCAAAATCAGATAAGGCATGGTTGGGACATAGTTTACTTGATCAAATAAAGCGAGATCCAATGAAAAAGTGGGAAAATCTAAATTATGATATTTCTAGAAAACTGTCGAAAGAAAGAAATGAATTCACAAAACAATTCTACAAAACCCTAAAGAGTGAGTTATTTCATCATCACGGATTTGGGCCATATAAGAATCATTAATAAAGGAGAAAATAATGTCAAATGAAAGCAAAAATTCAATCGAAAAGATACGACATTCACTAAGCCATGTTTTGGCTGCGGCAGTACTTGATATGTTTCCAGAAGCAAAACTTGGAATCGGTCCTAACATTGAGACAGGTTTTTACTACGATTTTGATTTACCAAGAACTCTGATTCCGGAGGATTTGAAATTGTTAGAAAAAAAGATGAATGAGATAATCAAAAAAGATTTTCCGATCGAGCAGTACGATGAGCCAAAAGATAAGTCAAAAGAGTTTCTGATGAAAGCCAACCAAACTTACAAGGTTGAACTTTTAGATGAACTTGAAGGTGATAAGGTCAGTTTCTATGCAATAAGGAGCAGATCCCGTGTCGGGGCACGGGATGACAGCACGGGCGCTATCAATTTTGTTGATATGTGCAAAGGCCCTCATGTAGAGTCAACTGGAAAATTGAAATCTGCAGGTTATAAGTTAGACAAGATCGCAGGAGCTTACTTTAGAGGTGATGAAAAAAATAAGATGTTGCAACGAATTTATGGAATTGCTTTTGAAACTAAAGATGAATTGAAAGATTTTGTTGCGAAAAGAGAGGAAGCAAAAAAACGTGACCACAGAGTTTTGGGACAAAAGCTGGAGCTGTTTTCCTTTCACGAAGAAGCACCAGGAATGGCATTTTGGCATCCTAAGGGGCTTGTAATATTTGAGTTGCTGGTTTCTCGTTGGAGAGAGATTCAAAACCGTTATGGTTACAAGGAAGTCAAACTCCCAGTTATGATGGATGTGAATTTGTGGAAACAATCCGGACACTACGAGCACTATAAAGACGGAATGTTTTTTACTGAAAATGCCGGAAAGAAGATGGCTCTTCGTCCAATGAATTGTCCTGGCATAGTTTTGTATTATAAAGAAAAACTACATTCATATAATGACCTACCACTAAAGATTAGTGAACCCGGAACAGTATATCGAAATGAGCAATCAGGAGAGCTTCACGGTTTGATGAGAGTCCAAAGCATTACTCAAGACGACGCTCATATATTTTTGACTGAAGAGATGATTGAGTCAGAGATAACCGAAGTAATAAAGATAATGGATGAGATCTACAAACCTTTTGATATGAAACGAGAAATATTCCTTTCTACCAGACCAGACGATGCAATGGGGGACAAAAAAGTTTGGGATAAAGCTGAAGCGGCACTAAAATCTGCATTAAAAGCAAACAATATAGAGTATAGCATCAATGAGAAAGACGGAGCATTTTACGGTCCTAAAATTGATATACAGATTAAAGATTCATTGGGTAGAACTTGGCAAACTGGGACAATCCAACTAGACTTCTTTATGCCTGAAAGGTTTGAGTTGGAGTATGTTGCTAAAGATGGTTCTAAAAAGCGACCAGTGATGATTCATAGAGCGCTGATGGGGTCTTTGGAGCGTTTCATAGGGGTTTTAACTGAACATTATGGTGGGGCGTTTCCAATTTGGTTAGCACCAATTCAAGTAATGGTTTTGCCAATTTCCGACAAACACATTGAGTATGCTAAAGAGGTAGCATCAGAGTTGGGAGAATCAAATGTGCGAGTCGAAGTAGACGAGAGGTCTGAATCGATCGGAAAGAAGATACGAGAATCCGAGATTCAAAAAATCCCCTATATGTTGGTAGTCGGGGATAAAGAGGAGAGTGCAGATAAGGTTGCGGTTCGAATGTATGGAAAGGGGGATAAAGGTCAGATGAGTCTAAAGGAGATGGTTAAGCTGATAAATGGTTAAATGATACTTTAGTAAATAAATCACATATATCTTAAGATAAAAAAACGACCCGCTCGAAAGAGCGAGGTTGTTTTTTTCTGATCTAGACCATAGATTTTTCGTGACCCCCAATGCGCGGGGCCCACGAACGGCAGCGCCTCAAGCAAACCCCCAGTAATCTGGGTCCAATTATAGAACAATCGGGAGGCACGCTCCTTCGTCCGTGTTTTGCGAGATGATACAGGAAGGAGGACCACCGATCGACTTGGGCGACAGGTTTGATTGTATAACGCCGACACCTTATTGGTCAAACATTAAATTAGTATATATTTGATTCTATCAGTCTAGAACTACTTATTGGCAATATCGTTTAATACGCGCCATCGCAATTGCTTCTCGCTCCATTTGATCGGATCGCCCAGCTTGAAAGCCATAGTTTCTGAACGGGGAGAGTATTTGTTTACAAATGCTTGTTTGAAACCAACTTTCTTAAAGACGGCAACTGTCTCTTCAAAATCTTTTTTCGTTTCTCCTGGGAAGCCGACAATTACATCGGTAGTAATATCTATTTTTGGATCAATTCCTCGGATTTTGTCTATGATTTTCAAGTACTGTTTCTTTGAATACGGACGATTCATTGCTTTCAAAATTTTATCCGATCCAGATTGCAGGGGAAGATGAATCTCTTTTTTAATCTTAGAAAGTTTTGAAACTGCATGGATAATATCATCCGACAAATCTTTTGGATGGTTTGAAGTAAACGAGATTTCAAAATCGCCATCGAGGCCATTTATCTTTTCGAGTAACTTAGTAAAATCACTTTTTAACTTATCATTATTAATCTTTGGTTTATTATTCAGTTTATAAGAGTTCACATTTTGTCCCAAAAGCATAATCTTTTTGTGGCCACTAGATATCAATTTCTTAACATCGAATATTACATCATCAAAAGGTCGTGATTTCTCTCTGCCCCTTGTATAAGGTACCGCACAGTAAGAACAGAAGTTGTTGCAACCTGTCATAATCGGAACATACTTAGACAAGCTGTTGGCTGATAGCTTATAGCTTGTAGCTTTAACATTGAAATTACTTTTTAGATATTTGGAAAGAGAATTGAAATCGCCGGGTTTGATGATGGTAACAGAGCGCTCTTCAAATTTCTTAATATCGTTTTTTAGAACACAACCGGTTATAATTACTCTCTTTGATTTTGTCTTGTTACCTTCTGTGCCCTTTCTGTGTGAGAGATCTGTGTGTGTCCAGTTCTTTAGTTTTCCAAATATCCTATCTATTGCAGTTTGTCGAACAGAGCAAGCCACCACAACTATCAGATCGGCATCTTTTTCTGAAGATTCACAGAGCTCGTTGGCATCCAAAAAATAACGAAGACGTGCTCCGTCCCATTCGTTATACTGACAACCGAGAATAAATAAGTAGTAAGTCATATGGAATAAGTAAGTAAGCTAATAAGCAATAAGTATTAAGTAGTAAGAAACAAGTGGATATAAAGAACGTAAATAGGATACAATATAATCGTGAATCAATCAAGAATTATAAAAGAAGTTAAAAAATTTGTAAAAGAAGAATGCAAAAAACCAACAAGTAAATATGGTTTTGAGCCTTTTGAATATCATTTTGTTCCTATGGTTGGTTATGCAAAAAAACTGGCGAAAAAATTAGATGCAGACTTAGAGGTTATCGAAATAGCAGGATGGCTTCACGATATTGGATCAATTATCTCTGGAAGAAAGAATCATCATCTTACAGGCACGAAAATTGCTAGAAAATTTCTAAATGATTTAAACTATCCAAAAGATAAGATAGATCGAGTTTGCAAATGTATCAAAAATCATAGAGGTTCAATAAATAACAAAAGAGGGAATATTGAAGAGAAGATAATAGCAGAAGCCGATGCAATGTCAAATTTTGGAAACATCGCTGGGCTTTTTAAGGCGGCATATATCTTCGAAGATTTGACTCAAGGAGAGGCAAAATTGTCGGTCAGAGAAAAGTTAGAGCGTAAATGGAGCCAGCTGCATTTCAAAGAGTCGAAAGATATGGTTAGGAATAAATACAAAGCAATACAAGAGTTGTTGGGTTAATATGATACACAAAAAGAAACCAAAAGATTTTAAAAGTAAATTTGACTGCATAGGTTGTGTGGTGGAAGAAGCTGGAGAAATATTGCTCTTACATAGGCAAAACCATAAACCTCAAGGGAATACTTGGGGAATTCCGTCTGGTAAAGTTGATGAGAATGAAAAACTAGAAGAAACTCTTGTTAGAGAAGTATTTGAAGAAACTGGAATAAACATTTTGGCTGAAAATTCAAAGTATCATGGAGAGCTATATGTAAGGTTTGATGACTATGATTTCGTATATCATTTATATCATATTGGAATTGGGTCAAGACCCAAGGTAAAAACCAATACGAAAGAACACAAAAGTTATAAGTGGATTAGTCCTAATAAAACTCTGGATTTAGATTTGATTGAAGATTTGGATGGATGTTTGGAAATAATTTATAATATCTCAAAAGCATGAAATTTTCAAACTTTTTCAAAGGAAAAACTAAACTAATTATCATAATTGTTGTGATGTTGATTAGTTGGATTGTGCCCGATGCACTGCCATTTGTTGATGAGGTTTTATTGTTTATAGTTGCAATAATTGAATACTTGGATTATAAAGACAACAAATAACTGTTCTAAACACCAACGGCTCACATAAATTATGTGAGCCGTTGGGTATTTGAGAAATTATTTCGTAAATTCTAGGAGTACTTTTTTATGGTCAAATGCGAGATCTAGTTTATCGATCTCATCAATTTCGAACCATCTGTACTCAACAACATGCTTTGATGACGGTACTATGCCGCCTGATATTGGACCGTGAAAAAACATTGTGACAGTAGGAATTTCAAATTCTGCGAAGTTATAGTTGAAAAAAATTGGAGAAAATTTACACCCGATGTCAATCTGAACTTCTTTTATTACCGCATCTTTAGGATCTTTATCGGTTTTAAAGGTTCCACATCCGCCAATCAAGCTCCACATTTCTTTAAAGGGGTCTCGTCCTCGTTTTATTAGTAGTATCTTATCGTTATTGGTAATTATCGCTGCAGTAACTAGAAGTGGATAATCCATTGGGCTCCTTATTAACTAATATCAGAAGATTATTTTTCTTTTTTCCCGACGCTTCCGGTCGGGACTCCGACAGTCCTACTCGTCGGAGCTGTCTCCGCTTTTTCTGGTTTTTCGTCAGATTTATCGTCTTCTTTCTTCTTGTCGCCATCTTCACCATTTTCTTCTTCTCCATCTTCACCTTCTGCTGTCTCATTTTCACTATCTGCTTCAACTTCTATAGAATCAACATCCTCAACGATCTCTTCGTCAAGTGCTTCCATCTCTTCCTCAGAACGAGGGGGCTGAAAGGAGACCACTATTTCGTCGGCATCAGAAAGAACCGTCAATGTCTCTGGAACCTTTACGTCTGCGACTTTAATATTTTGCTCAAAGTCAGTTATTGAAGAAACATCCACCTCTATGTGGTCGATTAGGTCAGTCGGCAGACATTCGACTTCTAGGTTATCTCTATTTGTAATCTGAGAACCCTCTTGTTCTATGACAAGTGGAGACGTTCCTATAAATTCGATAGGGATTTCGGTAGTAATCTTCTTTGTCATATCAACTTTGTAAAAATCTACATGAACAAGATCTCCAGAAACAGGGTCAACTTGAACTTCTTGAACTAAAACTTTTACAGGTTTTTCATCCACATTTAAATTGATCAGGTTTGAGGTTCCTGCTTCTTTAAAAATTCTCAAGAATCCCACTTCTTCAAGTGAAACCTTGATATTTTTAAAATCTTTTCCATAAATAACAGCTGGAATCATTCCATCTGCTCTAGCTACTTTTGCTTTTTCTTTTCTTGTCTTAACGCCGAAATTGTAATCTGTCATTATATTCTTTTTTGATATATCGTGGGCAACGATCTTATCATTTGTTAATTTTAAACATACTTTCAAATCCGCCCTGAAAATTCTTTAAAAATTGATGTGTCTCTATGATGTCATTTGCGTCTATCTTTTTTTGGCTAACTTTTTCTTTAACAGGCTTGACCATAACGGTTGCTACCAAGGGAAGGTGAGTTTTGCAATTTAGCTCCAAAAAACAAACAGTGTCAACAACACCTCGAATTTTAATATCTGAGAAACTGTACGGTTTCCCACATTGGGGACACCGAACATTGTTCTTAACTTCTCTTAAGAGTTTAAATAAATCTTGGTGGTTCATAGACTTTAAAATAATACACTCAACCTAGCAATAAGTCAACAGCGATTAAAGCAGAATACAACCGTCACAAATCTTTTCCACAAATATCCACAAATCTATTTGTGTATTAGTGCTGATTAGTGGAAGTAATTAGTGTCGGTTTTGCTCAATATTATTCTCCAACAATGTGATTTCGTCTCGAAGTTCTGTAGCCTTCTCGAATTCTAACTTACGAGCCGCTTCTTCCATTGCTTCTTTTAAGTCTTTCAAAACATTGATCTTCTCGATTTTTGGAAGTTTAGTAAAGCTGTGTTCAATTTCTGAAAGTTTTTCTTCTTCTTTTGTGATCTTGGGTTTAACATCTTTTTGGATTCCTTTGGGAGTTATTTTATTTATCTTGTTGAAATTGTCTTGAATCTTTCTTCTTCGATTTGTTTCGTCGAGGGCAAACTTCATAGAGTCAGTAACTCTGTCTGCATACATTATAACCCTACCATTTTCATGTCTAGCTGCCCGACCGATGGTCTGGGTTAGCGATACTCCCGATCGCAAGAATCCCTCTTTGTCTGCATCCAAGATAGCGACTAAAGAGACTTCAGGTAGATCCAGTCCCTCTCTCAAAAGATTAATTCCGACCAATACATCGTATTTGCCGAGCCTCAAATCGTGAAGAATTTCAGATCTTTCAAGCGTGTCTATATCAGAATGCAAGTATTGAACTTTTATCTTTTTATCCAACAAAAAATCAGACAACTCTTCAGCCATTCTTTTGGTCAAAGTAGTAACTAAAACTCGTTCCTTTTTTGAAATCCTTGCCTCAATTTCAATTATTAAATCATCGATCTGACCGGTTGTTTTTCTTATCTCAATTATTGGATCGAGTAAGCCGGTTGGACGGACAAGTTGCTCTATAACATTACCTTTGGATTTTTCAAGTTCGTACTTGGCGGGGGTAGCCGATGTGTAGATAACTTGTTTTATCTTTTTATAAAACTCTGAGAACATCAGAGGTCTGTTGTCTTTTGCGGAGGGCAAACGAAAACCGAAATCAACCAATTTTTCTTTTCTTGATAAATCTCCAGCGTGCATTGCTCCGATTTGTGAAACAGTCATGTGGGACTCGTCAATGACCATCAGAAAATCTTTTTTAAAATAATCGATTAATGTTGTCGGTGGTGTGCCAGTTTTTCTTTTATCAAAGTACTTCGAATAATTCTCAACTCCCTTACAATACCCAGTAGTTCGGATCATCTCCATGTCGTGGTTAACTCGTTCTTCGATCCGTTGAGCTTCTATCAACTTATTATTTTCCTTAAAGTATTTGATCTGCAAATCTCGATCACTTTCAATCTCTTTTAAAATACTTTCGACTTTGGATTGTGGCAGGATAAAATGTGTAGCTGGAAAAACTTCATACTCTTTCATATTGTCAATGCTTTTTCCGGTTATCCAATCTATCTCTGAAATCTTCTCAACTTCATCTCCCAGAAACTCTACTCTAATTGTATTGTTTGCATATGCAGGAAAGATCTCTAAAACATCACCCTTTAATCTATATGTTCCTCTTTTTAGTTCAAGATCATTTCTTTCGTATTGTTGGTTGGTCAAGTGTTTTAAAAAAGTGTCACGATTTATTTTCTCACCTACCTTAAAAGTGAAGTTTTCAGACATATACGCGTCAGGATTTCCGATTCCGTAAATACAAGAGACGGAAGCTACAATGATAACATCGGATCTGGTCAAAAGGGCTCTGGTGGCTGCATGGCGGAGTCTCTCAATTTCGTCATTTATAGATGAATCTTTTTCTATATAAGTATCGGTTGAAGGAATGTAGGCTTCTGGTTGATAATAATCATAGTACGATACGAAGTAGTGAACTTCATTTTTTGGAAAAAATTCTCTGAATTCATCTGCCAGCTGTGCAGCCAAAGTTTTGTTGTGAGCTATAACTAAAGTTGGTTTTTGAATCTGGTTTATAACATTGGCAACAGTGAAAGTTTTACCAGATCCGGTAACACCCAAAAGCGTCTGATGTTTTTTATCAGTTCTAATATTGGCAACCAATTTCTCAATAGCTTGCGGTTGGTCACCAGTTGGAGAATAATTAGATTTTAATAAAAACTTATTCATAGTATTGTGGTTGGCTTGCCCCTCGTAGCTCGAAGAGCGAAGTGGGGGTCACCCGTAGGGTGGAATTTTGATTTTAATTCAAATTTCATGACTTTATAACATTGAAAACTAATTTACATATTTAATACTTGACAGACCATAATCTTGTTTGGTATATTTTTTCTGCAGGGGAGTGCCGACAACCAGTCGGTTAGGTGTCAACAACAAGCATGTTCACAGACAAATTGTGGACGATGGATAGTCTCATCGAGTGAGGACGGGCACTCCTCTGCGCAATGCTCTTTTAGGGTATACCCTGTCCGCACGAGTTCTAATCGTGCGGACCTTTTTTTGTTTAAAATATTAATTCATAATATTAAGTATAGTCGGTGGTGAAAGTCTAATCACGAAGTTATGCTTGATATATTCTACAGAGTTTGATATAACTTGTCTAGGTGACAATGCGAAGGGAGGTATCATCGTGAATAAGGGATGCGGGCGCAATCGAAGACCTGGCGGCCCAATCAAGGGTAAGAGACGCGACAAGAACAGAGGTCATAGCGGTGGAGGAAGAGTGGGTCGTGGGAAGCATGGGAAGCGAATAATCAGGTTTGTATCAACAAGAAAGCGGACATCCAATGGAGCCGCCTATGCACTTATTCGGAAGGGTCAGAAACACCGGCTAAGTGGATGGTCTTTCGAAGAGATCAGAGCAGTACAAGCCATACTCAAAGCTCGTGATGAAGTATGGGCGAGATTCGCTGGCATTCCAGTGACTCCTGCAAGCCAATATGATTATGATGGCTACTATGCTGGCAGATGAAGAACAGGTGGGTGGTGGTTCTATACTGCTACTCACAGACGTTTCAATCTTCCATTTATAGATTACAACTAAATTCTTACTACTTATTTCATATGGCTTTCACGCCATTTTTTTATTTCTCTATGATTTCCAGATTGTAAAACCTCTGGAACTTTGTTCCCCTTAAAATCGACAGGTCTGGTGTAAACAGGAAAATCGGACTTACTACCATTCATAAAAGATTCGCTCTCTACTGATTCTTCTTTTATTACCCCTGGGATCATCCGCGAGATAGCATCCACCATAACCATGGCAGGAAGTTCTCCACCGGTTAAAACAAACTTGCCGATAGATACTTCTTCATCAACTAGAAGGTCGTGAATTCGTTGATCGAAACCTTCGTAATGGCCAGCAATAAGTATGATGTTGTCATATTTGCTTAGAGATATCGCTTTTTTCTGATTGAAGAGTTCTCCAGAAGGGGTCAATAGAATTATTTTTGTGTTTTGTGACTTGGAACTTATTTGAGATTTGCTTTTTGCTATTTGTTTTTTAACGTATTCAATCGCTTTTTCCATCACATCGACTTTAAGTACCATCCCCGCACCTCCACCATAAGAAGTGTCGTCAACCGTTTTGTGTTTGTCGGTAGCAAAATCTCTGAGTTGGATTAGTTCAATATTGATCTGTTCTTTTTCTTGAGCACGTTTAAGAATGCTCTCGGTGAGAGGGCCTTTGAACATCTCTGGAAATAATGTGATTATGTAAAAATTCATCTTTTCGCTTGTCTATTAATTTTCTAGCACCCTCCCGATCCAGCCCTCGAAGACTCGCCGGGCACGAAAATTAACACACTTCGCTCCGTAAACTATTGGTCTTCGTAAAAACAATGTCCTCACTCCATATTTTATATAGTATCATACAAAAAAGCCACCAAAACTGATAAAGCTGTGGCGACTTTATTATATTAATTTCTGTGAATTTCTGTGTTTGTGTTCTGTGTGTGTCTACTCTAGAACGTCTGTTGGCACGTCTTCAAGTATGTCTTCGGCTTCGGGAGCTTCCTTAGTTTCCTTAGCTTCACTAGCTTCAGGAGCTTCCACAGAAGCAGAATCGCTTCGTTCTGGTCTTGTGCTTCCTTCTGGTTCGATTATTTTAAGGTTAATTCGAGAGTTGCTTTTTGCTCCCAAAACTCTAAGTAGAGTTCTAAGCGCTTTTGCAGTTTTTCCTTCTTTTCCGATGATCTTTCCCATGTCAGTTGGGTCAACGGTAAGTTCAATTAAAACTCCCATCTCGTCCACTTTTCTTTCAGTTTTTACTTTGTCAGGAGTATCAACGATTTGTTTTACGACATCCTGTACAAATTTCTCATCAACTTCCATATATATCCTTTCTGTAGGCCGGTAGCCTACTATAAATGAGCATTATTATTTAGCTTCACTAGCTGCAGGAGCTTCATTGGCTTCATCGGCTTTAGGTGTTTCGTCAACTGCTGGGGTATCTACTTCTTTCTTTTTTGTAGGTTTTCCTTCAGCCTCCGCTTTCAATTCTTTCTTCTTTTTATCTTTTGAAAATTTCTTGGTAGCTTTCTCATCCTTCTTTAGAATTCCGAGATCAACCATCAAATTCCGTACTGTATCAGAAGGCTTGGCACCCCTACCCAACCAAAAAAGAGCCCGATCTTTGTCAATCTTAATCGTCTTGGGCTTCATAATAGGGTTATAGTGTCCAATAACTTCTATAAATTTTCTTTTCACTGCACATTGCTTTTCTGCAACTACTACTCGGTATGCTGGAGAATTTGTCTTACCAACACGAGCTAATCGGATTACTACCATTGCTTCCTTTATCTTTGAATGACTCGAATCATTATACTTTTAAAGTACTTTCGTTTCACTCGCGCTTATATCTGTTATCGCACGATAGAAACTCACTGTCTATCATCGGGTATTCAATAATTGTATTACATAGTAGAATTTAGCATATTACTCTCTAAAAGTCAACTCATTCTTGTCTCCTCGAAGGTAATCCTCATAATTCATCTCACTTTTTCCTTCTGGTTTGACTCTCTCAATTACTAATTTATTTTCTTCATCTAGATGAGTTGCTGTGATTTTTATTCTTTTTCCATCAATTTCTACAAATACTCCTGGCCACGGATTTAGTGCCAATACTTTTCTGTGTACTTCTTCACCTTTAGTATCAAAACCTACCCTACCGTCCTCTTTTATTATTAACTTTGAGTAACTGGCATCTTTTTCGTTTTGCGCTTCTGGCTTAATCTCACCGGCAATGTAGTAGGGGAGGATGTCTATAAGAAGTGATGCTCCAAGTTTGCTTAGATAATCAGAGAGAATTTCAAAGTTATGGCTATCTTTCAATTTAAACTCATTTTGAGCAAGAATTGGTCCACTGTCCACTCCTTCGTCGATTTTAATAATGCTAACTCCTGCATTTTTATCATCACTTAGAATTGTATTTTGAATGGGAGTAGGTCCACGATGTTTTGGAAGGAGAGAAGGGTGAACATTTAAAATACCGAGCTTTGGAATCTCTATAACTTCTTTTTTTATGATTTGACCAAAATCCACAACTACACCAAACTCTGGCTTTATAGTTTTTAGCATAGTGACAGATTCTTCTGAATTGATGTCATCTACCTCTTTAACATTTATGTTATGCTTTTTTGCAAATTGTTTGACTTGATTGTTGTCGACATTTTTCCCACGAACTTTTGATTTTTTTGAGTTTGTAAATACTTTCTTTATTATATACTGTGGATCATTGTTCAGATACTCGAGAGCATAAACTGCAAAGTCGCCAGTTCCGAAAAATACTATGTCCATCTCTCTCATGTGGTCTGAAAGCAGTGTTGAATTCAAATGATCAATTTCGTGTTGCAATACTCTAGACTGAAACTTCTCTACATCTATCTCTATTTTTTTTCCGTATCTATCTTGACCCTCTATGACAACATCTTTGGGTCGCTTAATTACTGTAAAAATTCCAGGAAAGCTCAAACAACCCTCTACCATCTTCACTTTTTTTGTTGATTTTGATTTAATGATTGGATTGCAGACTATAGTTAAAGGAAAGGGTTTATAGAGAGTTTCCTCATTATCTACTTCGACATCGTGTTCTAGAACAACGATTTTTTTGTCATTTTCAACTTGTGGTGCGGCTAGACCGACTCCCTGATTTTTTCTCATTGTTTCAACCATATTGTCAATAAGGTTCTGAAGCTCCATATCAAAATTGACAACCTCTTTTGTAGGTTGGCGTAATATTGGATTTGGATCTGTAATGATTTTCAATTTCATCTTTTCGCTTGATTTAATTTTTTCTTGCTACCCGCCCTAGCCAACCTGTCGAAGACTCCCCGGGTACGAAAAAATTAAATCTTCGCTTCATAATATTCGATATACTTTTGAACTTTGAATTATTATCTTGTTTCGTACCCATTCGGATGCGAAACATGCCACTCCCAGTCAGTCTTCGCCATGTCATCAAGGTTATATTTGGCTTTCCATTTTAAAACAGTATTTGCTTTATCGACATTGGCAACTGATATGGATGGATCGCCACTTCTTCTTTTTATAACAGAGTATTTTACTTTTCCACCACTTGCATTTTCACATGCTTTTATAACATCATAAACGGAAAATCCGTTGCTTGTTCCAAGATTGAATGCGTCTGATTTGTTGGAATCAATAAGGTATGTTAAAGCCGCAATGTGTCCGGTGGCCAGATCGGATGGGTGGACATAGTCACGAACTCCTGTACCATCCGGAGTCGGAAAATCGTCTCCGAAAATTTTAACCTCATCTCTTTTACCTAAAAGTTGTTGAATTACAATTATCATCAAAGTTGAAGGGTTAGTCTTATCTTCTCCCATGTCCCCAGCTGGATCGGCTCCGCAAACATTGAAATAGCGAAGGGCAATCGACTTAATTGATGAGAGTTCATCATACTTTTTTAAAATTACTTCGTCAAGCAGTTTACTGAGTCCATAAATCGATAGAGGAATTCGAAGCATAGTCTTTTCTTCTTCTGTAAGAGAAAGATCTTTTCTATCTTTGTAATGAATATGAAATGCCTCAATAAATTTTTGGAAAAACTCTTCGCCTACAACTTTTTTACTATCCCAAACTCCTTCAAGCAAGTTTGATTTATCTGGTTTATATTGATTCAGATATTCTTCGCGAAGTGGCACATCTTTTTTCTCGTCTATTGGGTTTCCGTAGGTTGCAGCAGTGGAGGACTTGATAATGTATCTGACACCTTTCTCTTTCATAACATCTAAAAGATTTACAAAGTTTATCACATTGTTTTTTAGATAGCTTAAAGGTTCCGACATAGATTTTTCGACATCTAAGTGAGCCGCAAAGTCTATAACGGCATCGATTTTGTGCTTTTCAAATACTTTTCGAATATCGTCTATATTTTTTAAATTCACAACTTCAAGAACCGCTTTTGGATCGACTGCCTCACGATGACCAAACTCCAAACTATCCAATACGACAACATCGTATCCCTCCTTAACAAGTTCTCTAACTGTAATCGAACCGATGTAACCAGCTCCACCAGTGACTAAGATTGTTTTCATAATTTCCTTGTATTTAGTATGTAATAAGTTTTAAGTGATAAGTATTAAGCTGTAAATATTAAGAAATAAGTGATAGAGACTATCTGCCACCCCAACTTGACTGATCGCTTACGGAAGAATTAGGGATTCATCCACTATTGATTCTACTATATACTACCAAATATTGAAACCAAGAACTAGTAATATATATTATATGTTAACGGCTCAATGAAAACATTGAGCCGTTAACTATTTGTCTGATATTAATTTGCAGATTATAACCCTATACAAACAGACTAGTCTGTTTGTATAGGGTGTGAATCAATGTTGAAATATTGGTTACAAAAGATCATAAGCATCCACATTCCAAGTTAAGTTTTTATGGTTGGTGTATATGTCATATAATTTAGTTCGTTGCTTTGAATTATTGGAGCTCATTTTTGAAGAAGATTGTAGCTGGTAGCTGGTAGCTGGTAGCTTAACGATTATGTGGTATCGCCATTTATCTCGGATACGTTGGAAAAAGGCCAAACCTGGACCGATGAAGTCAAAGTCATTTTCCTCAAGTTCTTTTGACAATTTCATAATATTACTCTTAGCTATTTTTATATCACGATCTTCTGAAACAATCCGAACTATGTTTGAAAACGGGGGATAGTTGCTCTCTTTTCTGTGTTTGATTTCCTCATTATAAAAAAGTTCAAAGTCATGTTTTTGGGCGGCTATAATTGCTCTAGAGTTTGGCCAATAGGTTTGAATAATCGTCTTTCCTACATTGTGAGTTCTGCCAGACCTTCCAGAAACTTGGGTCAAAATTCGAAAAGTTCTTTCGCTTGCTCTAAAGTGTGGCATATGAAGTCCGGTATCAGCGGAGATGATGCCGACCAGATCGATCTCTGGAAAATCGTGACCTTTTGCAAGCATCTGTGTGCCCAAAACAAAATCGACTTTCTTTTTTCTGACATCATTATAAAGATTGTCGTAGTCCTTTTTTGATCGAATCGTGTCGCTATCTACTCTTCTGATTCTAGCTTTTGGAAAAATAGTTTGAAGTTGTGCTTCAACTTTCTCAACTCCAGCACCGAAAAATTTGATCTTTATACTTTCGCATTTTGGACATTTGGTAGGTGACTTTGATCTGTAGTCGCAATGATGACAGCGCATGTCAAAGCCGGCTCGTAGATTGTGATGGATAAGAGGAATCTCACATTTGGGACAATTTACGACAAAACCGCACTCCCTACAACTTACGAAAGTGCTCGATCCTCGTCTATTTAAAAATAGTAGAGCTTGTTTTTTATTTTTCAATATTAATTGGAGTTCTTTCTGTAGTTTCTCAGAAATGACGTAGTGGTTATCTTTTTTGATCTCATCTTTAAGATTGATTATTTCGGCTGGAGGAAGGAGAAGCTTGTTGTATCTGTTCTCCAATTTGTAGAGGTTATAGATTCCTTCTTTTGCTTTGAAATATGTTTCAATCCGCGGGGTTGCTGTGCCCAATACCAATAAGGCATTTTGAGATTGTGCGATTTTTTCTGCTAGATCAATCGCATTGTAGCGAGGATTTTGTTCTTGTTTGTAACTTTCTTCTTGTTCCTCGTCGACTATTATAAGTCCAATATTTGGACTAGGAACAAGTAGTGCGGAGCGGGGACCGATAACTATCGATTTATTGCCAGAGTAAAAATCGTTGTAGCAGTGGTATTTTTCAGACATATTTAGTTTGGAGTGCATAAGGCAGATCTGATCCGGAAAAACTTCTCTGAATTTTTGGATAGTTTGTGGGGTTAGCATAATTTCCGGAACCAAAACCACAACCTGTTTTTTATTTTTAATCGCCTCTTTCGCGAGTTTTATATAAATTTCAGTTTTTCCAGAGCCGGTAACTCCGTGAATCAATGCAGGCTTCGGTACCCCTCGAAGCCTTGGCGAAGTGGGGTTGGGTGAGATTAGATCTTTTTTCAGTGATTCAAAAATAATAGTTTGTTCACTGTTTAGCTTTTTTAATTTAATATTTGTATCCTGCCTGCCTGCTCCTCGAGTCTGAGCCTCGGAGTCGATGACCGGCAAGGCAGGTATCTTGTCACTTGTATCTTTTCTATCCCTTGGTCGTTTAATTTTCGGGGGGAGAAAGAGGGCAGTCGATTCTCCCAAAGATGCGAAATAGTGCGAAGATATCCATTTCGAAATTTTGATATACGATTTTGGTAGTGAGAAAAGGGGATTTATGGACTTTATATTTTTAATCTTAAAACTTTTGTCACTCCCCGACCCCCGCTCGGTAGAATTAACTACTCCTAAAAGAGTTCGACTTCCAAAAGGGACTTCAACGATTGATCCGACTGAAATATCTTTCATAATATTATCTGGGACTAAATAAGAAAATGTCTCAGAATCCCCCCGAGTTTTTGTTTCGACTATAACGTCTGCAATCATAGTACAAGTATATATGTATAAGAGGTGGGTGTAAAAAAAATTGACAAATAAGCTGGGAAATTAAAACACAGTATATAAACATAAAATATTCTGTATTATTAGGATTGTAATTTTTACTTATATATTAATTTTCTTATACCCACCCGTTCCAGCCCTCGAAGACTCGCCGGGTACGAAAATTAACATATTTCGCTCAATTACAATGTCTATGAAAAACACTATTTTACTTTTGACTAAAATGGTAAAATATGATATTGTAACATAGTTAGAAAATATATTATAACATCAAAAGATACAATAAAATTACCAGTGGTAGCCCCACTTCGTCCAACCTCGCTAAAAGCTTCGCTGGACTTCGAGGGGTAAATTGCGTTGATGATTAGATTATATTTAAGTGACATATGGACAATACTGAACAAAAACTTCTGCCGGTTGTAGCGATAGTCGGACGGCCAAATGTAGGCAAGTCGACTCTTTTTAATCGTCTAATTGGAAAAAGACAGGCGATAGAGAATCAAGAAGCAGGAACTACAAGAGATCGGCTTTACGGTGAAGTCAACTGGTGTGGTCAGAAATTCTCATTGATAGACACCGCTGGACTGATAAAAAATATTGACAATGAAATAAAAGAAGCTGCTATGGCTTCAGTTGAGATCGCTATTGAGGAGGCGGAGCTGATCATCTTTTTATGTGATATATCTGATGGAGTTTTACCTGTAGAGCGAGAGATCGCAAAAAAACTTCGTAGAGCCAAGAAGAAGGTGATTTTGGCAGTTAATAAATGTGATAAAAAATACGAACTAACTGATCTGATTGACTACAAACGACTTGGATTCGATAATCCAATAGCCGTTTCAGCGATACAGGGAAAAAACAGCGGCAATCTTTTGGATGTTGTCTGTAAAAACATCGAAAAGATTGAAGATAATAGAATTGTGGATGATAGTTGCATAAAGATCTCAATCATAGGTCGGCCTAATGCAGGGAAATCAACTCTTCTAAATTCAATTATTGGATCGAATAAGATGATAGTTTCAACTGTTCCTGGAACGACTAGGGATAGTGCTGACTTTAAATTTAAATTTAAGGGTCAAGATATAAGGATAATCGATACCGCAGGGCTAAAGCGAAGAAGCAAAGTCAAATATGACACTCCGGAATCGTTTGCATTTCTTCGGGCTATGAGCTCTCTTAAAGACAGCAAGATCGCAATTTATATGATCGATGCAACAGAAAAAATAGCTGCCTTGGATCTGAAACTTTTAGGTGATGCAGCTTTTATGGGCAAATCTATTATTCTTGCGATCAATAAGATTGATCTAGCGGTGGAAGACAAAAGTACTTTTATGGCAAAAATCTTGGGACAACTTCAAAAAGAACTTAACTTCATACCTTGGGTTCCAGTCGTATTTATCTCGGCAAAAGAGAAAACTCATATTACAGAACTGATGAATCAGGTTCTAGAAATTCAAAAAGAGAGAAATGAAGAGATTGGCGTTGAAGATTTGCAAGCAGTTTTTAATGATGCAAGAACAACATATCCACAGATTGATTATTTTAAAACCTTGCGATTTGAGAAAGCCAACCCTCCTATTTTCAAGTTAAAAACTAGAAGAAATAAAAAACCGCATTTTTCACATATGCGATTTTTGGAAAATAAGATTCGAAACAATTTCGAGTACCGTGGAACTCCTATCTTTATCGATTGGGTTAAACCTAGTAAATAGAGTTGGGTTCAATTCCAGCTAAAATAGTATTTTCTATGTTAGATGTCTTTAAACTAGTGTACTCAAGTCTTTTATGTGTACCAAATCTGTTCAACGGTTTTATTGTCAGCCAGGCTCGGCCAATCATATTTGTTCTAGGCAGTATTCCCCATTCTCTAGAGTCAGAGGAGTGCTCTCTGTTATCTCCCAATACGAAATAAGAGTTATCCCCCAAAGTTAATTCAAACTCTTCCTTTTTCGATGTCAGTGTTTGAAAGTTGTTCGGGATATATGGTTCTGAAATAATCTGACTATTTGGATTGTCCTTATTTGTTATTGTAATTTGATTGTTTATAATATTGATCGTATCACCAGGAAGTCCGATGATTCTTTTTATGTAGTTTTGGGTTGGGGAATTTGGCGGTTTAAAGATAACCACATCTCCGCGCTTAGGGTCACTCACTATATAGGAAAGCTTTTCGGCTAAAAGGTATTCTTGATCTACAAAATTTGGCAACATGGAACTACCCTCCACTATAAAGGGCTGGATTAGAAAATAGCGGATTGAAAAAGCTATAAGAAAAACAATAACACCTGTTTTAAAAAGATCCCAAACGAAATAAAAAAAATCTTTCACAGGTTCATTTTTAAATTCAAGATCATTCAGAGTTTCTCCGATGGGCTTTTGTTCGTTTTTCATAGATATATTGAAATTATTTTTCTTACCACAATAACATTGTAAACTTTCACATTCATGTGGTCAACTGTAAATTGTGGTATTGTGTGGTATATGATAAGAGAGTTGGTAAATTTGGGCGAAATTACAATCTACACGCACGGAACCTTTTTGGTAGTGGGGGTAATTTTGTCATTATTGTCAATTTTGATTCTTGCAAAAAAATTGAACCTAAACAGAATGATAGTATTGGATTTGGTAATCTATACTACTTTTTTTGGGATAATTGGAGCGAGAATACTCAACTATGTTTTATATAGCTCAACTTATGAAAGCTTTTGGGAGATTTTCTATTTCTGGAACGGAGGGTTGGTTTCTTTCGGAGGATTTTTATTTGGTGCTTTGGCTTTTGTGGCTGTACTTAAAATTTACAAAGAAAAACTGTTTCCCTGGTTAGATGTGTTAGCGGTTGGTTTTTTAATTGGTTTTGCTGTAGGTAGATTGGGAAGTTTCTTGTCGGGCGAAGCATTTGGCACTACGTACAATGGATTTTTGTCAGTAAATGGAACTTTTCCGGTTACGCTTGTTGAATTTGTTTGGGTGCTTATTTTGTTTATAATATCGTTTCTAGGACTTGTTAAATCAAAAAAGACCAATGGGGAGTATTTTTTTGGTATAATAGCAATATACACATTGGGGAGAATGGTGACTGACTTTGGGCGAGTAGAAGCTGATTTAATACTGGGACTTAGCCTCGGTCAGATCGTAAGTTTAATGATGTTTCTTTTTAGTGCATTCATATATATTGGAAAGATTTCAAAAGAACTGAAAGAAAAGGAGTAATATGATTAGTGAAGAATTTATTCAAAAACAAAAACAAATACTGATTGACGAAAAAAAGAGACTTCAAGATAAGGTGGGGAAATTAAAAAAGTATCCAGATTATGGTAGAAATGAGGACGATAACGCTCAAGAGATGGCAGACTACCAAAGTAATTTGGGTCTAGAGGGCCAAGTTGAATTTTTGATTGGGAAAGTTGATGCTGCTCTGAAAGCAATTGAAGATGGAACTTACGGAAAATGTAAAAAATGCAATGAGATGATTGAAGAAGGGCGTTTGGAGATAATGCCCTATGCCGAAGTTTGTGTAACGTGTAAAGACGCGTGAAGATAAATTGAAATTACACACACAGAATTTTCACACAGAAAGGACACAGAAAAATCCAGAACATGAAAGATTATTATAAAAATTTCGGGTTGTTTCTCTTAACAATATTGATTTTAAGAGTGGTGACCCGATTTTTTGTTTTTTCAACTGACTATACATTAAATTCCAAAATATGTTTTGGGCTATATCTGAACAATGCTGTAGCAGCGGCGATTCTCGCATTATTTTTTGTCGTATTTGCGATCTGGTATTATTTCAAACCCAAATATCAACTACCAATTCTTCTAATAGAAGTCGGAATTCTGTCAAACCTAATGGATCGAATCTTTTTCGATGGTGTAGTAGATTACCTTAACTTTTGGTTTATCCCAACATTCAATTTGGCGGATGTTTTGATAGTTGGCGGAGCGTTGCTCTTAATCAAACAATTCTATAAACAAATTAAATAGATGCTACATGATATTTGATCATATTGAAAAATCAAAAAGTAGGCTAGACATATATCTTGACTCTGTCGAGAATGCACTAAAACAATCAATCAAGTCGGAGGAGTTTTGGCCGCTCAACCCAATCCAACTGACCGCTTATTTTTCAGATACTTTTGCAGTTGACGTATATACTTTGGTAGGGGAGCTAATTGAGAAAAATATTCCCCCCAAGGAATCTTCTGAGTATTTCCCTTCCCCTCTTTCAATTAGAAGTTTTTTAGTTAACCATGCTTCAACTGGACTGAAAACTGCTCATAATTTGGGATGGCGCAAGACAAGCTTCAAGCAAAGAGAGGACTTTTTCAGCTATTTGTTTGATGTTTTAGAAGAAAAATCGGGGAAAGACATATTTGTAGAAAGTGGCAAACAATTGATTTTAACTAAGCAAGATATTGAAAAAATTCCTATTCATAAATTCACAAATATTGACGATAGCAACAAAAAACAATTTATTGAGATAAAATTAGCATTGTTCTCTCTGGTCTGGGCTATCTATTTTGACTTGTTCGCTTCCACCGGCTACTTTACGCACGGTCTTTATCCTGTTGAAGACAACAAAGTTTTGATGATTTATGAATATTTTAATTTAAGACCACAAGACATATGGCCAAGATCATCTATAAACCCAGTTTGTAGCGCCAAGTTATTTGCAGTATATAGTGGAGACGTTGATCTAAAAATTAATTTTTTTGGAAGAGAGGACTCATTAACTGGTCATAACAACAAACTGATTTCTTTTAGTATTGAAATAGACGGCAAGTCAATGCGAATAGATGACTTGAGCAGCATAACTGAGGAAATATTCGAAATAACGACCAATCACACTAAGTATGTAAATGGATTAAAACCACTTCAAGTTGTGAAAAAGTCAACCATGATTTCGTATTTTGAATATAGGGATCTGTTCGAATTTCTAAATAAAGATTGGCGACCACCAAGAGCGATTGATGATGTGGTTGATAAGTTCAAGGATAAACTTATAGTAGAATTTGCAAAACACAAGCATGTCGAAAATATTCGAGAGATATTTGACCCGAGAAACAACATTATATAAATCAAAAAACAAACGGCTCACTATATAGCGAGCCGTTTGTTTTTATAGAGCGACTATTTAACTTTCTTAATCACTGCTTCAAAAGATTTTGGGTGATGCTCGGCAAGATTTGCCAGTATTTTTCTATTTAACAATATCTTTTTGTCTGCTATTTTCTTTATGAACTGAGAATAACTTATCCCCAATGCTCTTGCAGCGGCGTTTACTTTAACAATCCAAAGAGCTCTAAATTCTCTCTTTTTAGTTCGTCTGTGCTTGTAAGCATGTTGTCCAGCTTTTTGTACTGCTTGATTAGCAAGTTTATAAACTGACTTTTTTCTACCCTTGTAACCCTTAGCCAGTTTGATTATCTTTTTATGTTTTGCTCTTCTTACAGTTCCTCGTTTGACTCTCATGATTTTCCTTCGTCAAATATTAAGTTGATATTCTTACGCAAATCTTTCACACAGATCTTTACAAATCTTTTTCTGTTCAACCATTTGTGTCAATTTGCGTGGATGATTTGTGTTGTAATTTCTTTACAATCTTATAAGTATGGTGCTAATTTTTTAATCTTGCCTCTGTCTGCTTTTTTAACTTCAAGAGGAGTCTTTTTTCTATCAGACTTGTTGGTTAGAAGATGACTTTTAGCGGCTCTATCTCTCATAATCTTTCCGCTTCCTGTCTTTCTAATTCTTTTGATCGTTGCTTTATGTGTTTTAAGTTTTGGCATATTTTCCTTTGAAAAATTATATATTGATATTCTTACGCAAATCTTTCACACAGATCTTTACAAATCTTTTCTTAAGTATTATTTGTGTCAATTTGCGTAAATAATTTGTGTACTAATTTCTATTTATCTTCGTCGTCCTCTACCCTAAGTCCCGAAACCATTACGTTTATCATATTTCCAAGCCGTTTTGGTCTTGTTTCATAACCAAGGCCTGAAACAACTGAGAATTTTTCAAATACTTCTAAGGCCTTGTTAAAAAAGATGTTTTCTCTTCCCTTAAGACGCATAGCCACTTTTACTTTGTGACCTTTATCGAAAAATTCTTTGGCATTTTTGGCTTTGTAATCAAGGTCATGATCGCCAATTTTTAAGGTTAAGCGAATCTCTTTAAGCTCAACTGTTTTTTGATTTTGTCTTTTCTGTTTTTCCTTTTTGGAAAGATCGTATTTGTACTTACCATAATCCATAATTCTACAGATCGGTGGTCTTGCTTTAGGGTCGATCTCAACCAAATCCAAACCTTTTTCACGAGCTATTTTTTGAGCCTCTGAATTCGAAATAACTCCCAAATTTTTACCTTCATTGTCAACGACTTGAAGTGGGGAGAATCGAATTTTTTCATTCGATCGAATAAAATTTATTTTATTGGATTTTCTTTGCAAGACTTATAACTCCTTATTACGTACAAATACTATCACATTATGCTTTTTGGGTCAAGCCAAGAAGTATAAAGTATAGGATATACAATATTATTTAGAACTTTTCGATACTATCAATCTCAAGATTTCGTCACTAGTTTCAACCAGTTGAGGAGTTTTTGCGATTATTTTATTCTCAGACATTAGAGGAATGGGTTTTTTTGAAAATAGTCGAAGAGATCGAGCGCGAATTAGACTCATACCTTTGCCATCAGTCCTAACCTCGGGACCAACTATAGATTTTAAAAGCTTGAAGATAGATTGATGGTATTCTTTTGTGCTTTCAATAACAACATCTAAAAACTCAGGGCTAAGTTTCTCTATTTCAGGGTGATGGTTTGCAATAATTAGATTTTTTACCCAAGCTTGGACAATAAAATCTTTGAATTCTAGAGTTAATTCCATCGGATTTTTAAGTCCCAACTTTAGATGAGTTAAAAAGTGTTCGCCTGAAGCAGTTTTGCCAATGTTCATTTCTCTGATTCTTCGAAATCTGAGTGTTTCGGCAGCATCTTTCCAGTCGTTCGCACCTAAAAGTGACATCATTGGACTCGAAGCTTGAAGTGGAATTACGCCCATTGCTTCGGGGCGTCCGATCATCTTATTGGCGACAGAATTTATTAGATCATCTGAACCGACAGCGACTATGGTTGAGTAACCTCTTTTCAGTCCAAGTTCGGTCAGCTCCTCTGCATTTTGTACGGCTGAGATAAAAGTGAATTCTCCAGAAATACCTAAACCAACCAAGTAATCCTTCATCGCCTCAACTTGGGACTTTTTCTTGAATTTCTTAATGTCAAATATATAGTAGTACATTCGGCTAAGTTAATTTTCAAAAATTATTTCTTAGCCTTATCCCAAAACGATCCTTTTTTATCGTCATTCTTTTTTTCTGTTTTTCTGTTTTCTACTGAATTTTCTTGTTTCAGATCATCAGTTTTAAGTTCAGTTAAGGTTTTTTTCTCTTCTGCCATGACACAGTTGCCATTGAAGGTAGCTCCTTCACGGACGATTAGAGTTTTTGCCTTAATCTCGCCGTCAATCGACCCAGTTGGATCAATCTCTAGCTTGTCTTTTGCCTCCACTGTTCCACTAGCCTGACCAGAAACTAGCACATTTGTTGCCACAATTGGCCCTGTGACTGTTGCTGACTCACCGATAGTGACATCTTCGTCACTTTTAACTTCCCCCTCCACTGTTCCATTAATCTGAATGGATCCTTTGTTTTGTAGATTCCCCTTTACCTGCACATCAGTCCCAATGATGGTGTCGGCCTGAGTCTCCATTTTCTCTCCTTTACCTCTAAACCCCCCAACAGTTCAAAGTTAGTTAATAAATTCTTTTAAATAGTAAATACTATTTGTTATCTCAAATCATAACACAATGGTTATCAATTGAAAATTGATAATAAAATTCTGTTATCAAATAATAATTGTCAAACAAAATACCAAATGCCAAAGCAGGAAAAAAGAAAATATTATTTCATTATAATCAGAAGCTATAAGTTAGGAATTATAATCTATCATAAGGCTACTTGATAAATCTTGACACGGGTGGTATAATGTTTCTCGGTTTGCGGAAAAAAACACTACGAAAATACGAATTAAACAAAAGTACGAATTTGAGTCCATAATATTTTTATTCGTAATTTGGTCAGATTTGCCTGCCTGTCGGCAGACAGGTATTTTTGTGAAGGGGCTACTGTATACTATATTCTTACTACTAAATACTATTCAGAATGAATGAAATAAAGATCAACGGTGCTAGCGAAAACAACTTAAAAAACATATCCCTTACAATTCCACGGGATAAACTTGTTGTAATAACTGGACTTTCCGGCTCTGGAAAGTCCTCTTTGGCTTTTGACACAATCTATGCAGAGGGTCAAAGAAGATATGTTGAGAGTCTTTCATCTTATGCCAGACAGTTTTTGGGTGTAATGCAAAAGCCAGATGTTGACTATATAGAGGGGCTTTCTCCAGCTATCTCCATAGACCAAAAGTCTGCTTCCAGAAATCCTCGCTCTACCGTTGGAACTATTACTGAGATCTATGATTATATGCGCCTTTTATTTGCTCGTGTTGGTATCCCGCATTGTCCCGAATGTAAAGAAGCGGTCTCTTGCCAATCGGCCACAGAGATTACTGAACAAGTTATAGCTGAATCTAAAAAAACAAGACGGATCGCCATAATGTCACCGTTGGTTATGGACAAAAAAGGGGAGCATAAACAGGTGTTTGAGAGAATTGGGAAAGCTGGATTTGTTCGAGTCCGGGTGGATGGAACAATAATGGATCTGGAAGAAGCCAGTGCGCTCGATTTGGATAGACAGAAAAAACATAATATCGAAGTTGTGGTTGATAGATTGATTTTAGATTCTGAAAAAATTGATGAGTCAAACAGAAAAAGACTTTTTGATTCTCTTGAAAAATCGTTAGATTTTGGGGATGGACAGGTTATAGTACACGATTTAGAGTCCGAAAAAGATGCTTTTTATTCTGAGAATTTTGCATGTGCAAAATGCGGAATATCACTTCCAGAGATAGCACCTCGGTCGTTTTCATTTAACTCTCCACATGGAGCTTGTCAGCACTGTCAAGGACTTGGGATCAAAAAAGAGATAGATCCAAGATTGGTTTTACCAAACCCTAAACTCTCCATTTCAGAGGGAGCGGTAAGACCTTGGGTTAGAAATACGGCTACGTCTCCATGGTATTTTGCAGTGCTTGAAGCTGCAGCCAAGCGGCATGATGTTGACATCCAAAAACCTGTTAAAGATCTTACAAAAGAGCAACTCAAAGTTATACTGTACGGAACTGGAGACGAGATGTATCAGGTTCGTAGATAT
>SDBT01003343.1_pt1 | contig 27821 bp, 24 predicted proteins | sample 2277101 | NCBI WGS metagenome assembly SDBT01 (sample SAMN10404973, study PRJNA504765) | marine sediment metagenome | isolation source: marine sediment core GS10_PC15, 103 cmbsf | place: Arctic Ocean: Southern Knipovich Ridge | collected 2010 | reverse complement strand
CGTGCCCCTCTCCTGGATGATTTGGACGAAAACCATCAGGGGAGATTGTTCCAGGCGATTTATCACCTCTTTTTAAACCAGGCAGAAGTACAGAAGTCAATTTTCGTGGTTGAGGATATTCACTGGGCTGATACAGCTACGCTGTTATGTCTCCACTATTTGACCCGAAGCATTTCCTCAAACCAGATTACACTTATTTTCTCCTATCGTGAGGAAAATCTCTCTACAAACGCTGGATTGGTCACACTGCTGAACGGTTTACAGCGTGAAGAACATGTCACTCTTTTTCCTCTATCACGTTTATCAGAGACAGATACTAAAGCTTTTCTTACCCACAGCGAGGACACAGCTCTCAATGCTGATCAATTATCCCACTGGCTTTACCAGGAAACTGATGGCAATCCTTTATTCTTTATCTCATTAATCCAATCACTCCGTGAAGAAGGATTACTGGGAAAGGAACTCGATCCGGATTGGCATACCCGGATTCGAACTGAATCGAGCCTGACCTTGCCTGAGGCTATCCTTGTCTCAGTGGGTGACCGGCTGCACTCGTTATCACAAACAGAACGTGATGTGCTGGACTGGATGGCAGTATTCGATCGCCGCATAGATTTCTATACCCTGCAGGTAATCAACGATCAATCAAAGATTATTCTTTTAAATACGATCGAGCAGCTTATGGCAAGACAGCTACTTACAGAAATACACGGGAAATACGGATTTGCACACAATAAAATCCGCGAGGTTGTTTACCACGATCTGAGTGCAGCCAGGCGCACTCTTTACCACCATCAAATCGGTACCAAATTGGAAGAATTGGCACCATCTTCAGAGGATGCGGGAATCTTAGCCCACCATTTTGAATGCTGTCATGAAAATACAAAGGCTTTCGGGTATTGGATGGAGGCGGGAGAGCAAGCCCTGAATACATATGCCTACCAGCAGGCGGTTCACCACTTTGAGCATGCTCTGGCGTTAACCGATCAAAATGCATCACAAATGGATGCCTACCTTGGTCTGGGACGAGCTTTCACACTCAGCGATGACTACAAGTCAGCAGCGGTTGTTTTACAGCAGGGTCTCCAACTGGCAGAAAAGGCTGGCAACAACCTCCAACGCACTCTTCTTCTTTATGCGCAGGCTCAAAATGCCAACCGCCAGCACCGCCCTGACGGAGGCAAAGAAGAAGTGGAAGCTGCCCTTTCCGCTGCTGAACAAACAGGCAATGATTACTACCTGGCCCAAAGTTTGTTGTTGCTCACCGAAGTCCATGAGAGTGATGGCGATCTGGGCAGTGCCTTGGAAACAGCAAATCGGGCCCAGATGACAGGTCACAAACTAAATGACAAGCTGATCGAAGCCCGCGCATTGTTTGAGATCGGATTTTTACATGCTCAACGAGCTGATTTTGAAAAAGCTGTTTTCGCTTCTGAACTTGGGCTGCAATTGCTGGCTGAGACAGATGATCGAAATGCCAAGGCTTATGCCTGGAATATTCTGGGACGGGCATTGGGAGGCCGTGGGGATTACAGTCGCGCTTTGAACGCCTTCAACCGCTGTCAGGAAGAGGCTGAAATAATCGGGGACCGTTACTTGCTGGCTCAAGTATTCAACATGCAAGGCTGGCTGCATCGTGAACTCGGTGATTATGAAAATGGGCTGAAATTCGACAAGGAAGGAATTGAATCCGCCAAGCGATGGGATAAACCATCACCTGAGATCAGTGCTCGATTGAATCTGTGTCTTGGTCTGTTTTTCCTTGGTGATACAAAAAGAGTGTTGGAACTATTGGATGAGATTGAGGAGCAGCTCGCTACCGGATCTTTTGGTTTCCACAGCTGGCGCTGGCGCCTGAGGCTGTTGCATACTCGTGGTTTATGTTTGCTGTCCCTGGACAAACCGGCAGAGGTTGTACACCTAGCGGAGGAGGGGCTGCAGCTTGCAGAGATAAAGGAAACCCGCAAGTATATTGCCCTGAATCATGGATTATTGGGGAGAGCCATGGCAATGCTTGGTGATGTGGATGAGGCTGTGAGAGAAATCGAACTGGCAGTTGCCCTGGCAGATGAGATCCAATACCAACCTATCCGCTGGGAGGGACGCTTCCAGTTAGCACACCTTTACCGTCAGAAAAATAGTTTGAAAGCAGCAAAAGTAACTATCTCTGAAGCGAAAGGAATTATCCAAGCCATTATAGATAATTTAGATGATGAATCTCTGCGAACAACATTCTTGAAGATGACCCTTGATCTAGATCACCAGATATTGGGTGATGAAGATCAAGGGACAGAAAATCTATCCCCCAGCATTTAATTCTTCCTATTATGACTGAATAACCATTAAGTTCTCATTAAGGTGTTCAGGCTAGAATGCAGCATCAATCCCTATCACGCTGATAACTTCTAGCGAAAGGAAAGGTAAAAATATGGCACACCCACTTGTAAAACAACTCCGCTTTGCCCGCAGTGAATTTGTACGTTGTTTGGAGGGTATTTCTGATGAAGATGCCCGGAATCGCCTGCTGCCCATGAATTGTATGAGTTGGATGGTCGGTCACCTGGCAGCCCAGGAACAGTACTATTTTGTGTTTTACCCCCAGGGCAGTGTTCCCCATCCCCAGTTGAATCAGCTGGTGGGTTTCGGTCATCCCGCAACCACACCCCCACTTGATGATATGTGGCAGGCCTGGAATGATATCACAGCAGTCGTTGACAAGTTTCTTGAGACCTTGACAGAAGAGCAATTAGACATTTATCTGGAACAGGACATAAAAGGTTTTGAGGCCTCTCTTTTTGGAATGGTGAGCAAAAAGGTGCTGGAGCAAGAAAGTGTCAGCTCAGGCGAAAGTGTTGGAACAAGGATTCTGAGAACTACCTATCATTACTTCTTTCATACCGGGGAGGCCCATGCTATCCGCCAGCAGCTTGGACACCCTGATTTGCCCTATTTCGTAGGTGATATGCCAGATGATTTATTCCTAACATAACCGGGTGGATCTGGAGGTTACTTCAAATCATGGGACAGAAAATTCGAAAAGTCACACTCCTCATCCGTCTCTGGACGGATGAGGATCCAGCTGATGATAATGCCTGGCATGGGTCGGCAGACCATATCGGCAGTGGAAAATCATTCCAATTTCAAACACTTGCTGAATTTATAAATTGGATGCGCCAGGAATTGAAAGAGGTCAGCAAAACGTGAGGGCTACGATCCAGGATAACCTGCAATATTCTAGAGGCGCTTTATTTATAAAGTGGGGGACTAAGTTCCTTAAAGGGACTTAGTCCCTACTAAAATTTTTAATTCCGGAAATCGTAGATTCCGTCCAGGATAGGATAAATCTTATAGCAAGAGTGGCACTGCAGCTTTACCCCGCCAGTTTCTTTTTCTGGAAGAGCACCACCGCAGGAGGGGCATTGGAAAAAACCTTCCGCAGGATCAGCAGAGTCCTTAAGGGTAATATTTCGTGTAAATACACTGGGTGAAAATTGCCATAACCCCCCTGTGTGCTGCAGAATTGAGTCGAAGAAAACCAGCAAACCAGTTGGCAAAGTCCGTTTGAGGAAATTGATCCGAAAATGTGAGACCGTCAGCTGCCGTTCCAAATGGAATCCTGCTTCTGCTAACCAACCCCGAATGCTTCTGGGATGAAAATCAAAGTTTAGTTCGGTGAATTCAACTGCTTCCAGGGAGAATGGATTCCAATCCTGCTTTCCGAAGAGGTAGCGAAGGATCGCCTTCAGATTTTGTTTATTGGCATATTCCAGCAGGAACGGGCTGTCTTGCCTCAGAACTCGATGTATCTGATTTAAGGCGGCCAGAGGATCCTGCATATGATGCAGGGTGCGGATCATGGTTCCCCCGGAAAACAGATTTTTCACAAAGGGCAGGCGGTAAACATCACCGGCAACATAGACATACTTATCGTTTTGTCCGAGAAAATCCTGGGCTTGCTGCAGTTGGGTCAGCGAATAATCTAACAGAACAGTTCGTTGAAATCCCTGATAGCGAGGAGTGTTCCTTCCCGCTCCTGCACCGATTTCCAGCAAAAGATCACCCTGGTCAGATAAAAGGCGTTTCAGGGCGATCTGTTCACAGCGGTCTTCATATTCCCGACCGCCTTCTTCCCAGAAGCTGGTCTGGTAATCGGACCCTTCATAATCGATCACAGGGGTTTTTTCAGATTGTTTATCCATGGTCAGATGATTCCCTCTGATAGACAGGCCGGGAAACAGCCTGCCAGGTATGGGGTGGGGCTTTCCCGCTTAGTTCCCGTTGTATCCCCGACCAACTCCACGGTATCGGAATCCGATCTCCGCCATTTTTTCAGGATCATAGATATTGCGGCCATCAAAGAGCAAAGGAGTTTTCATCGAATCTTTGATCTGTCTCAGATCCAGTTGTCGGAATTCATTCCACTCGGTATTAACCATGATCAGATCACAGCCTTCAGCGAGTTCATAGGGGCTGTCAATCATTTTTACTCCAGGAAGTAATTTTGCTGCTTCTTTCATGGCAATTGGATCAAAGGCTTTTACTTTTGCTCCACCATCAAGGAGTAAATTAGCGATGGTGATTGAAGGTGCATCCCTCATGTCATCCGTATTTGGTTTAAAGGATAATCCCAACAAACCAATCACCTTGCCTTTTAACCCTTCCGTGCCGAGCATGGATTTCACTTGCTCTACCGCCATTACCCGTCGCTCATCATTGATTTCCATCACCGAATGCAGCAGCTGAGGGTGCCTTCCGCTTTCTTCAGCCATATAAGCCAGGGCTTTAACATCTTTGGGAAAACAGGAACCTCCATATCCAATGCCAGCATTCAAAAACGACTGGCCTATTCGGGTATCGAAGCCCATTCCATTTGCGACTTCCATAACATCTGCGCCAAGATCTTCACAAATATTGGCTATTTCATTGATGAAGGATATTTTGGTCGCCAAAAAGGCGTTTGAAGCGTATTTGATCATTTCAGCGGTGCGCAGATCAGTGATCACGATCGGAGCTCGCAGCGGCAGATGAAGCTGGGCTACTTTTTCCGCGGCATCTTCATCCAGGGAACCAATTACAATTCGGTGCGGATTCATAAAATCGATGATGGCTGTTCCTTCCCGAAGAAATTCCGGACAGGAAACCACTGAGAATTTCCCAGCTTGTGGATTTTGCTTGTTAATGATATCTGAAACCCAGTCTCCGGTTCCTACCGGAACCGTAGATTTATTGATGATAATTAACCCATCTTTAAAATGATCAGCGATGGACCGTGCAGCAGATGCGACGTACTGCAGATCTGCCTCTCCATCAACACCAGAAGGGGTACCGACGGCAATGAATACAAATTCTGCGTCCTTTAATCCATCTTCATAGGAGCTGGTAAATCGAATCCGGTCAGCTTCAACATTGCGGTCGATCAGACCTTTTAATCCGGATTCAAAGATAGGCATATTGCCATTTTTTAGATTGGTAATTTTCTTTTCATCTATATCCAGGGCAACAACCTTATTCCCCAGGTCAGCAAAACAGGCAGCTGTGATTATGCCGACATAACCGACTCCCACAACACATATATTCTTCATAATATTGGTTTTCCTTCTACAGTTTTATATAAGGCTATATCCGCCCAAATCTTACCATAACCAGCCCTGTTTTGGAGTAAAAATGGCAGGAACCAGGGGTCATATACCCTTGAAACACATCTTATCCAAACAGGATTGTAAACGGCTTTTTCCAATAAAAACTCATCTTGGGGTTGTTATTATATAATATGAGAGTTGAAGATTACATCTTGTTTACCAAGGAGCACCTTATGTCTGGACCCCGTGAAGTTCGCGCTCCCCGCGGTACTACCCTGACCTGTAAAAATTGGCAAATTGAAGCTGCTTACCGGATGATCCAAAATAATCTTGATCCTGAAGTGGCTGGCGATCCGAATAATCTGATTGTCTATGGTGGAAGCGGCAGAGCAGCCCGGAACTGGAAGGCCTTTGACGCCATTCTCGCCAGCCTTGAAACACTGGAGGTAGACGAAACTCTTCTGGTGCAGTCCGGAAAACCCGTAGCTGTCTTTAAATCTCACCTGGATGCTCCCCGGGTCTTGATCGCCAACTCAAATCTGGTTCCATTCTGGGCGACCCAGGAGCACTTTGACAGCCTGGTAGCCAGGGGTTTGATGATGTATGGACAGATGACTGCTGGATCATGGATCTATATTGGTACGCAGGGTATCCTCCAGGGAACTTATGAAACCCTGGGTTCCCTGGCAGAGCAGCAGGGCTGGCCTTCTTTGAAAGGGAAATTTGTGCTGACAGGGGGTCTGGGAGAAATGAGCGGCGCCCAGCCCATGGCAATCACCATGAATGAAGGTGTGGGATTGATTGTTGAAGTGGATCCGGCACATGCCCAGCGCAAACTGGATATAGGCTATGTTGACAAAGTGCTGGACAATTTGGATGAAGCCCTGGAGCTGGTTAACGAGTATAAAGAATCTGGAAAAGCCCTATCCATTGGTTTGGTAGGCAATACGGCTGAGATCTTTCCCGAATTGGTGAATCGGGGAGAAATTCCTGACGTAGTCACCGATCAGACCTCAGCTCATGATGCCCTGGATTATGTTCCCAAGGGACTCAGTATGGATGAGGTCCGGAATCTGCGGAATACCGACCCTGATCAATACCGCCAACGCTCCCTCAACTCCATGGTAGATCATGTTCAGGCGATGCTGGATATGCAGGAACAAGGAGCGGTAGTTTTTGATTATGGCAACAATATTCGCCAGCAGGCGTTCAACCAGGGGCTAAAAAACGCTTTCGATTTCCCGGGATTTGTGCCGGCATATATCCGCCCTCTGTTTTGTGAGGGAAAAGGACCTTTCCGCTGGGTAGCGCTCTCAGGAGATCCGGAAGATATCTACCGGACAGACGAGGTTATCCAGGAATTGTTCCCCGAGGACCAGCATCTCATGCGCTGGATCAAAATTGCCCGTGAAAAGGTACCTTTCCAGGGACTGCCAGCCCGGATCTGCTGGCTGGGTTATGGAGAAAGGGCCAGGGCAGGACTGGCATTTAATAAACTTGTTGCAGATGGAACTGTATCGGCGCCGATTGTGATTGGTAGGGACCACCTTGATTCTGGATCAGTAGCATCCCCAAATAGGGAAACTGAAGGAATGCAGGATGGAACTGATGCGGTCAGCGATTGGCCAATTCTCAACGCGTTGATAAACGCTATCGGAGGAGCTACCTGGGTTTCATTCCATCATGGTGGAGGGGTGGGCATTGGCTACAGCCAGCATGCAGGACAAGTTATTGTCGCTGATGGCACGCCCGAAGCTGCCTTGAGACTGGAGCGGGTTTTAACCACAGATCCTGGAATGGGGATTGTGCGCCATGCTGATGCCGGTTATCAGATAGCGGTAGAAGCTGCCAAAAAACATGGTATAAAAATTCCTATGCTTGACTGAGGGATAATTATGGTGGAGCAGGGTGAAAAAACCAGCTCTACCTCGATATTGGAGATTAGCGGATATGAATAAGATTGGGATTCTCACTAGCGGCGGCGATGCTCCCGGGATGAATGCTGCTATCCGTTCTGCGGTCCGGGTTGCCCTGGATCTTGGAATTGATATTTTCGGCATTTCGGAAGGCTACCAGGGCATGGTTGAGGGAGGAGAAATGATCAGGGAGTTGAGTTGGGATTCCGTAGGCGGAATATTGCAGCGGGGAGGAACTGTGATTGGCACTGCCCGCTGTGATGAATTCAGAACCCTGGATGGTAGAAAGAAGGCTGTAAAAAATCTGGTTGAACATGGCATTGATGGTTTGATTGTTATTGGTGGTGATGGCAGCCTGACAGGAGCTTCGATTTTCAGGAAAGAATGGCCGGAATTAATATCCGAGTTGATTAATTCGAAGGAAATCCCGGCTGACAGCACTGAAAAATACCCCAATCTTATCATTGTAGGGTTGCCGGGATCGATTGATAATGATATGTACGGCACGGATATGACCATCGGGGCTGATACAGCTTTACACCGCATAACTGAAGCAATTGACGCCATTACCAGTACAGCTTCCAGCCATCAACGCAGTTTTGTAGTGGAGGTTATGGGCCGTAACTGCGGATACCTGGCAATGATGGGTGCGCTGGCCGCCGGGGCAGACTGGCTGTTCATTCCGGAAGTTCCGCCAGCTCCTGAGATATGGAAAGAAGAAATGTGCCAGGCTCTCAAGGCTGGCCGTGAGGTAGGACGCCGGGACACAATTGTTGTGGTTGCTGAAGGGGCTTTGGATCAGGAAGGCACACCGATTACCAGCCAGGATATCAAGGAAACTCTGGAAGACCGTCTTGGCGAGGATACCCGCATTACTATACTGGGACATGTGCAGCGGGGTGGATCACCAACAGCATTTGACCGCAACCTGGGAACAATTCTCGGTCATGCAGCAGTACACCAACTCCAGCAAACTAAACCTGAAGATGAGCCTCAATTGATCGGGATGCGGGGCAACCGGATAGAAAGCTCCCCATTAATGGAATGTGTAGACCTGACTTTAAAAATCTCAAAATATGCTGCAGAGAATGAATACAAAAAAGTTTTAGAACTGCGCGGTCCGGGTTTTCAATCTGCCCATAAAATCCTGCAAACCATGCTTCAAGCAGGTCCCACGCCCAAACGAGACCCAGAAAATCGCTTCCGTATTGGTGTGATGCATTCAGGAGGACCTGCTCCAGGAATGAATACCATCCTGCGGGTTGCCGTCCGTTGGGGATCTGATCAGGGACACACCATGCTGGGAATCTACAACGGATTTCCGGGATTGATAAATGGAGAAGTCAAGGAACTCACCTGGATGAATGTGAAGGGATTGGTAGGATTGGGTGGAGCAGAGCTAGGCACAAATCGCACAGTCCCCGGCGAAGGTGATTATTACGCAATTGCCCGAACCCTTGAAGAGCAGCAAATTGATGCTTTGCTGGTGATTGGAGGTGAGGCTGGTTATGATTCTGTTTATGAAATGTTCAGCCGCCAGGAAGAATTTTCGAAATTTCGGATACCGATAGTTTGCCTGCCGGCCACGATTGACAATGATCGTCCGGGATCAGAATTGAGTATCGGCGCGGATACAGCGTTAAACAGCATTGTTCAGGCTGTTGATAAGATCAAACAATCTGCAGTGGCATCCCGGCGCTGTTTTGTGGTCGAAACCATGGGTCAATATTGCGGCTACTTGACATTAATGAGTGGATTAGCGACTGGGGCAGAAAGGGTTTATCTCCATGAAGAGGGAATTACTCTCCAGGATTTACAGGATGATGTTGATCATCTGGTCACGGGATTCAGCCAGGGAAAACGACTGGGTTTGATGATTCGTAATGAACGGGCCCATCCGGTTTACACCACAGATTTTATGGTCAGACTTTTCGAAGTTGAAGGAAAAGAACTCTTTGATGTCAGGCAGGCGATCCTCGGGCATCTACAACAGGGAGGAGACCCCACACCCTTTGATCGTATCCAGGGTACCCGCCTGGCTGTTCAAGCCATTGATTTTCTTCAGGAAGAAATTGGGCGGGTAGATCCCCGGCATGTTTTCATCGGATTGGAAGGGGGAAAAATCCAGTTTACGGGAATGGAAAATTACCTGCGCCTGGAAGATCGGGATTTCGGAAGGCCAAAATTCCAGTGGTGGCTGGATCTTCGTCCCATCGCCAGGGTGCTGGCTCAACCCGGTCCTGGCATGTGGAAGCAGGGTGAACAATCCCCGGGTCGTACACCGGGCGACTAAAGTAACGGGCTGCGGTCCGGTTAGTTTTCTGGTCGAGATTTCACAGTCGAATCGAGTCTCTGATATTATAGAAACCGCCCATTTGGGCGGTTTGATTTTCCCAGCCCGCGGTTTTAACCGCCGGGCTGAACAGTTGTGCTTCATTAAACCTTGGTACAAACTTAAAACAAATACTTCTCAACCTGAACGTTTTCCCTTCCAAGCATATCTCTCAGCTGATTGATCAGATTTTTACTGATCTTGGTTGAAGCATTGGGAAACTCCAATAAGTGAGACTTATCGTTTTCGGAAATCTGGAATGCGAAACGATCTTTGCCCGGATAGCTGATTAAGGTGCCATAAATCTGCCTTAAACGAAGCTTGTCCCGCATGGTATCCCCTCTATTCTTTAATATAATCGTTAATAAATAAGTGGAATCTTCATCAAGCGTGATTGCTCCAATTCTTTCCAGGGCAGGCTTGACTTCAATTTCAGGAACAGGTGATGGCTCCTCCTCCGGAGTTAGGGGTCCTTGATCTATCGGGAGGGAAATGGACTGCTCATTTTCCACTGGCATAACATCATTGACCTGCGGATCTTCCCCCTCGGAAGGGGTATTTTCACCTGAAAGATCAAGCAGGGAGTCCTCAGCCGGGAATGGAAAATCATTTATTGGTCTGAAATCCGGACCAGAAGATTTTTCCCGGGCAGGGGGAACCTCAACTGGCGAAACCTGGGCTGGCTCGGGTTCTTCTCTGGGAGCTGGCGGGAGCTGGCGAGAACCCTCAGGGAGCGATTCCACGTGGGTCAGGCTGGTGGAAATTTGGTCAACCAGCACTTTTGTATCCCCTCCATTTGCGTCGGCTTTGCCTTTCACATAAATAATCTCATCAAACCGCACCAATTCGCCAAACTTTTTCCAGGTGTTGGGGAAGATCACCAGGTGAATCAAGCCCTGAATATCTTCTATGGAAGCAAAAGCCATAGCTTTGCCGTTTTTTGTCTGGTGGTGGCGAATCTTGGTGACAATACCGGCAACACAGACCCGTTCCTGATCTTTGGCTTCATTAAGATCCTGAGCAAAATGAGTCACGTGTTGTTTCAGGCTGTCCATAACAGTGCTTAATGGGTGATCAGAAACGTATAAACCAATCAGTTCACGCTCCCAATCCAGCTGAGCGCGCCGGTTGATTGGTGTTTGAGCTTCAGAGAGTTTAATGATCTCGACTAATCCAGTTCCTTCACCAAACATGGATATTTGACCGGCATCTGCCGCCTGAAAATTTGAGGAACTGATTGATAAAATCCTGTCCATGGATTCCAGCAGAGCAGGCCGATTGCCAAATTTATCCAGGGCTCCGACCTGTATCAGAGACTCCAAAGCCCGTTTTCCAACTTTGCGCAGGTCCACCCGGTGTAGAAAATCATTCACATCCTGGAATGGCTTATCTGCACGTCCTAAGATAATCTCTTCTACGGGGCCTTCACCTACATTTTTAACTGCGCCCAGACCAAAACGGATGCAGTCTTCACCAGAGGACCCTTTCTCAATCGTGAATCCCCAGCAACTGTAATTAACGTTTGGAGCCAGCACCTCGATGTCCATCTGTCTGCATTCAGAAGCGTAAAGGGTTACTTTGTCAGAATTATTCTGGTACACGGTTAGCAAAGCAGTCATATATTCCACGGGATAGTGGGTTTTTAAATATGCTGTCTGAACTGAAATCAATCCATAATCCGCCGCGTGAGCTTTATTGAAACCATAGCGGGCAAATTTTTCCCAATCGGTGAAGATCGCTTCAGCGACCTTTTCCTCAACACCTCGGGAGACAGCCCCATTGATAAATTTCTTTTTGTGTTTTTTGAGTTCGCCAGCTTTTTTCTTGGCGACTGCTTTTCGCAGACTGTCAGATTCGGATGGCGTGTAGCCTGCGATAGCCACTGCGCCGTGCATGATTTGTTCCTGGTAGACCGGGATGCCAAAGGTCTCCTCATAAATCGGGATCAAATCATCATGACGGTAGCTGATTTCCTGCCGGTTGTGCATGCGGGCAATATAATCCGGGATAAAATCCATCGGTCCCGGACGGTAAAGAGCCACCATGGCGATCATGTGTTCCAATCTGGTGGGCCTCATTTCTTTTAAGTAGCGCCGCATACCTGAGCTTTCTACCTGGAAGAGTCCGATGGTTTCTCCCCGGCCAATTAACTCATATGTTTCGGGATCATCATATGGGATATTATCCAGGGTCAGTATTACTCCATGACGATCTTCGATCAGGTCACAAGCTAGAGCCATAATTGTTAATGTTGAGAGACCCAGAAAGTCAATTTTCAATAATCCCAATTTATCAACCACGGACATTTCGTATTGGGTAACAGTGTTAATCGGGCTGTCGCCAATATTCCCTGTGGGTCTGTGGAGGGGAGTGTATTCCTGAACCGGACGATCGGTGACCACCACTCCTGCTGCATGGGTTCCGGCATTGCGAACTGTTCCTTCCACGCCCATGGCGGTGTTAATCAGGTTCTGAAGATAGGGAGCGTCTTTATAGAGCTGTTGAAAATCCGGGGAATTTACCAGGGCTTCCTCAATGCTCATTGGGGGTAGGTTGGGGATGGCCTTTGCTACCCGATCAACTTCCTGGAGAGGTATATCCATGACCCTGCCCACATCCCGAATAGCAGCCCTGGCTTTCATAGTTCCAAAAGTAATAATCTGGGCGACTTTGTCATGGCCGTATTTGTCGGCACAATAATGCATCATTTCAGCCCGGCGATCATCGGGAAAATCGAGATCGATGTCTGGCATGGATATACGTCCCGGGTTAAGGAATCGTTCAAAGATCAAATTGTGTTCCAGGGGGTCAATGGGAGTTATTTTCAGACAGTAGGAAACAATAGATCCTGCTGCGGAACCTCTGGCGTTGTACCAGATATCATTTTCCTGGGCATACTGGATTAAATCCCAGACGATCAGGAAATAAGTATCAAAGCCCATCGATTTGATGATGTCTAGCTCATAATCTAATCTTTCGCGGATTTTTGGATCGTCTGCCCGGTTTTGATAACGTTTCCGCAGTCCGCTTTCACATAATGTTCGCAGGTAACCATCGGCTGTTTTTCCATCAGGAACGGGGAAATTGGGCAGGTGATATTCCTTAAAACCGAGGTCCACTTCGCAGCGTTCGGCTATCAGCAGGGTGTTTTCGATAGCTCCCGGTACCTCTGAAAAGATAGCCCTCATTTCCTCAGGTGTACGTAAGTAATAGGTTTCATCAGTCATCCGCATCCGGTCAGGATCGCTGAGGAGCTTACCGGTCTGAATGGCCAGCAGTACATCCTGAAGCACCGCATCAGTCGGATTAATGTAGTGAACGTCATTTGTGGCAATGAAATTGGCCTGATAGCGGGAACCCAGTTCTATCAGAGACCTATTGATATTTTCCAATTCAGGGATCTCATGCTGCTGCAGCTCGAGGAAAAAGTTATCCTTACCAAAAACCTCATAATACCAATCGAGTTTTTTCCGGGCATCTTCCAGCCTGCCTTGATTGATGGCCCGGGGTATTTCAGCTGCCATACAGCCGGATGTAGCAATAATTCCTTCGGAATGGGCTGCCAAAAACTCATGGTCAATGCGGGGGAAATAATAAAACCCTTCAAGTTGGGCTGCAGAGGCAATTTTAAGCAGGTTTTTATAACCGGCCTGATTTTCTGCCAGCAGCAGTAAATGAGAGGAACGTTTATCAAATTGGGGGTCGCGGTCTTTCATGCCCCGCGCAGCCAAATAACCTTCCACGCCAATAATGGGGTTTAGGCCGACTTCTTTTGCGGCGTGATAAAAATCGACCACGCCGAACATGGTGCCGTGGTCGGTAATTGCCAGGGCAGGCATATCCAATTCCTTAGCCCTTTTGACCAGGGATTTGATATTACTGAATCCGTCCAGAATTGAGTATTCTGTATGTACGTGGAGATGTGCAAAAGACATAGGCTGTAATTATAAAATTGGCTGCTGAAAAACTAACCCTATTATAAGCCCGATTGCCCAAATTAAATGATCGTGCTGGGCTAAAATGACGATTCTTTCCTTAAAAATTTATCAATAATATGTGTTTGGAAATTTCACGGATAACTTTAAACACGGAGAGTCGGGCGCGCCATTACCCGACTCTCTCTAAGGAGGAGAAGAAGAGAATTACCTTTTCTAATAACAGTGTAGCACTGGGAGAATTGCTTTGCTTGACGGTAACCTGACGCTTTCCCTACGTTTCGGCTACGTTTCAGGGGATAAGGAGATGGTATACTGGCCGTTAATCAGCAGGTATTGATGAGGAAGGCATCCGATGGACAGTGTGATTTTCTTAACCGTTTTTAAGACAGGTTTTTTAGGCAATATCGGTGTTGCAGTTAATGAAAATGGCCTGCTCCGGCTGGAAATGTTTCAGGAAAACAAAGATGCCTTTTTTCGATTAAACTCTCAATTTGGGGAAGGGGAGTACATCTTTTCTATCCCTGAAACCAGGACCGCTGTAGAGCAGATTCAAGCTTACTTAAATAAAGAGATCAATAATTTCTCTTTGGCGATTGATTGGACAATCTACACTGATTTTCAGCGGGCTGTCTTGCAGGAGACCTATGCCATCCCTTATGGAGAAACGCGATCCTACGGGGAGGTGGCCGCAGCCATCGGCAAACCCAAAGCCAGCCGGGCAGTTGGGCAGGCTGAAAAAAGCAATCATGTCCCGCTGGTTGTTCCCTGCCACAGGGTGATTGGCGCAGATGGCAGCTTAACCGGTTATGGGGGCAAGGAGAATATTGATCTGAAAGCGAAAATTTTGGCTTTTGAACAATCAGGGTAACTCTAGAAGATCCTTCAATCTATCCAGATCACGGCCTGATTTTCAAGCACACCCCAGGATTTCATAAACTCCCCCTTGTGCCGGGTATAAACCCGGGCACCATCCAGCACGGTAACTTTATTTTCTGTATAGCCAATGGCTATTACGGTATGCTCAAATCTGGCAACGGTGGTAACTGCTCCTCCGGCGGCGGTGTAGGGGATCGGGGTTCCCCGGGCAACGTGCCCGACTACCCAGACTATCACTGGTTTGTCTTCTGAAAGTTCAGTCTTAAGTTCTTCCCAGGTCATGTGGCGAACTGCTTTGGCATTAAGTCCAAATTCCCTTAATCGCTGGGCAATTGGCATGGCGTGAACCCCATATGGATGAGGTGGTATCTGGCCCCAACTGCCGTAAACACTTCCGACAAAACCTTTATCAGGATTGCTATGCACGGGCAAACCATTAAAGAATTTGTATTCATTGATGGATTTTCCGAAATATCTAGCCCAATCTACGGCAGAACGGGATTCGCAGCTGAGTGGCATCGATTGGGAATATCCCCTGATGCCTTTGATTTTTACCTGGGAAGGCAGGGTGGGCGTAATGGTTGGAGTCGGTGTTGGGGAAGCGAAAAATGTCGGCGAAGGCGAGGGCGTTGCTGTCAGCGGAGATGGGGGAAATGGGGTCCAGGTAGGACTTGGCACAGAGGTGTTCAGCTGACTGGCTGGTGTCGGGGAAATATCATCCTCGATAACTGCTGAAACTAGCTCCGGTTCTGGAGGCGGTTTCAGGAAATAATATCCAGTAAATCCACTCACGATCAATAGGTTTACCACCAGAAGGGTAGATCCGCTGGAGAAAAAAGCCCGTATTTGGGGGAGGAGTGACTCCAATCGCCCGCCCCACAGCCGATCAAGGGTGTTTGTTGTTCGCATTTGTGTTCTTTATGAAATAATCGTTTCTTCCACACTTGGAGAAAAGTATTCTAATTATACTCAACCTTTTTGCCAGTTATTGCCATTCGCTGACAATTTTACAGCCCTGTAAGGTGCCCTGACAGATCATTATTGTTCTCAGATCCTAATACTTCGGATCCATTTATTTCGCTGAGTAAATTCCTGACTATATAATAAATGTGATTCTAAGGAAATGAACTATGGATGAAAAATAACCCTGCTCAGCCCTGGTGGAAAGAGCTGCCCGGGTTCTTATTGACCTGCTTGACCCTCAGGAACAGGAAATCTTGTTCGGAATAGAGGGAGAAAAACGATGTCAAATGAAAGATCAGCTCTGCAGAAAAGACCAGCCAGTTGGATCGGTATTGGTTTGGCAATAGGGGCTGGGGTGGGAGATGCTCTAGATAATATTGCCCTGGGAATCAGTATCGGGATGTTGATAGGAGCGTTGATCTCACTCCAGCAATCCCGGGTGGGGAAAGAAGGTGAAAAAGAGGGATAAGGGGGACTTTCAGAGATTTAGCTGATCGCGTTCAGAAAATCAGCCAGCAGCCCATAGGCTGTTGTCCGGGGTGAAGGATTATTCTCGATCAGTGATAATTTTCCCAGCACATCACTGTGGATTTCAAGAATTGCTGATGTACCCGAAACATGGTACAGAATAGATTCTGGTCCAACTTTTGCCGGTTTAACTTCAGCCACCAGGCTCTCGGGGCTTTCTGGATCTACTCGGGCGGTGCAAATTAATTTCCAGCGTTTTCCAAGATCTGCGGCATCCTTGATCAAATCAGGAGTTATCTCCCGGATACCTTTTCGATCCACGTCCTCAGGTGTGAGTGGGATATCCATCAATACAGTTACCAGGGCAGCAACTTTTACTGCTGCATCCCACCCGTCGATATCCCCGCTGGGGTCAGTTTCCGCAATCCCTATCGATTGAGCGTAAGATATGGCTTCTTCCTGGGTCTCCCCTTCTTCCATGAGGGACAGGATCAGGTTGGTGGTTGAATTAAGAATCCCCGAAAACCCTTTAATATGGGCACCAGGCAGTCCACAGCGGGCGATGGAAAAAACCGGTGCTCCATCCATGACAGCTGATTCGAAATAGAATGAAACTCCCTTCTCCCGGGCCAGTTTTTTCAATTCTTGGTACCCATGAACAACTGGCCCTTTATTGGCTGTTATGGTGTGCATCCCCTTTTCCAGAGCAAACCGCAAGTAGCTGAGGGCAGGTTCACCGGTCTGATAATTTATCGGTGTGCTCTCAAAGAGCACATCAGCTCCACAATGCTGGATAAATTCCTCGCTGGACAGGTAGGTGGTGGTTGAAAAGCTGTTTAGCTTCTTTCCTTCCCGATAGGATTCCAGCACCTCTTGCAGGGGTAGCCCCCGCGGGTTTATAGCCTAGCCGTGGCTCCCAGAGGCAATGCCAACTACGCGGAAGAATATCCCGGGATCCTCAACCAGGTCAGCCTGTTTTTCAAGCAGTAATTCAACCAGTGCCTGACCAACATTGCCAAAACCCAGTAACGCCAACCTGTATTCCGGAAGGGCAGTGGGAGTGGGAGACATCATTTTATTTCAAGCCTTTTTTGTGGCGGGTTTTTATGGACTGGATTTCAATTTCGGTCAGGTCTGGTATATCAGCTGTAGATTTGATTGCCAGGGCTTTGCGTTGAGCTTCCCGCCAGCGTGACAATCTGTCCCCCACTTCCGACTCATATCCCTGGGACGATGGTTGATAAAAATAAGTGCCCAGTAAATCATCCGGCAGGTACTGTTGGGGAAGGAAATGATCCTGGTGTGCATGAGGGTATTTGTAATCCGCTCCATGGCCAAGAGCTTTGGCGTCGCGGCTGGCATCTTTTAGATGGATGGGCACCTCAGTTCGGCCAGATTTTTCGATGTAATCGTAGGCTTTGAAATACGCCCTGACAGAGTTTGATTTTGGGGCAGTGGACAGGTATAAAACCGCTTCGACGATGGGATAAACCCCTTCTGGCAGACCGATATAATCAAATGCCTGGGCTGCTGCATTGGCTACTACCAGGCCCATGGGGTCTGCCAGGCCAATATCCTCCCCGGCAGAAATGATCAATCTCCTCAGAATAAAACGGGGATCCTCCCCGGCATAGAGCATTTTTGCCAACCAGTAAAGAGCAGCATCAGGATCGGATCCGCGGATGGATTTAATAAAAGCGCTGATGGTGTCGTAATGGGCGTCGCCGTCTTTATCGTATAACACAGCCCGCCGTTGAATTGAGTCCTGGGCAATATCCAGAGTGATGTGGATGATCCCTTTCTCGTCGGGCAGGGTGGATTCCACAGCCAGCTCCAGGGCATTGAGGGCATTGCGGGCATCTCCCCCGGCGACCCTGATCAGGTGAGCCCGGGCATCTTCATCCAGTTCGATTTGTAATTCCCCGTAACCCCTTTCCTTATCGTCCAGGGCTCGCTGAAGCAGGGTGCTGACATTACCATCAGTGAGCGATTTCATTTGAAATATCCGGGATCTGGATACCAAGGCTTGATTGACTTCAAAATAGGGATTTTCTGTGGTGGCTCCAATCAGGGTGATGGTACCATTTTCCACGTAAGGTAGCAGTCCATCCTGCTGGGCTTTGTTCCAGCGATGAACTTCATCAACAAAAAGAATGCTGCGCTTTTGATAGAGTTTGCGCAGGTCGTTGGCCTGGTTGATGACCACCCGCAAATCAGCTTTGCCAGCCATGACTGCCGAGAGGCTGGTGAAGTAGGATTCAGTATGATTGGCTATCACCATTGCCAGGGTAGTCTTGCCGGTCCCTGGTGGACCCCAGAAGATCAGCGAAGAAAACAATCGATCTGACATAATAGCCCGGTAGAGTAATTTGCCTTTCCCAACTATTTCCTCCTGGCCGACAAACTCATCCAGGGTGCGAGGCCTCAAGCGGGCAGCCAGAGGGGCTTTTTTACTCAAATCCTCTTTCATGGCGTGGTCAAATAAATCCATGAGGTTATTTTATCATGCTGAAAATAAGCACTTGAAAATCTCATCCCCAGTTCGTTCATTCTTCTTGTGATCTCTAAACCAGAATATGAGAGTATTTGAGATCATGTAATAACCTTTGTGAGCGCCAAAGAACGGTAAAATGTATATGTCGCCCAAATGTCGTTAACACGACATGGTATTTCTGGCTGAATTTTATAGAATGAGGAAAATTCAGTTAGAAGGAGCGCATCATGAAACAACCTGATCTTGGATTAAAAGTATCTGAACTACGTAAGGAAAAAGGCTTCACACAGGAACAGCTGGCGGAGTTCTGTGAAGTAACACCCCGCACCATCCAGCGCATTGAAAGTGGCGAGGTGGAACCCCGGGCTTTCACCCGCAACAGCTTAAGCAATGTGCTTGAGTTTGACCTGGGAAAGAACGATCTTGAAAACGAACGTTTCTGGCTGGGCGCCCTGCATCTCAGCAGTATGTTCTGTATTGTGCTGATCCCGCTGTTGATCTGGTCCTGGCTGAAAACCCGCAGCTACCAGATTGATAAACACGGTCGCCAGGTGTTGAATTTTCAAATCAGCATGACCCTGGCTTTGTTAACCGGCGGATTATGCCTGGCTGTAGCACTGCCAGCAGCTTTGATTTTCCTGGAGCAGGGTTATGGCAACCTGACTTTAATGAGCGGTCTGGCTCTATTAAGTCTGATTCCCATGCTGGCAATTGGTATATTCGTTACCTATCAGGGTGTTGCCAATACCATCCGGGCCTTGACTGATCAGGAAACTCACTATTCCCTCAGTATCAAGTTCATAAAATAGGACGAGTTTTACATTTTGAAAGTCCTCTTCTGAATTATTGTGAAGAGGACTTTTGTTATGTTATGCAACTTTTTTGTTTAAACCACGTATAGTAAATGGTCAACTTATCGATGGGCATTTCAGAGAAATTGAACATAGATATCCTTGGCTCCCCATCCCGGGGTCTATGTTTTGAGTATCGAAATCTCAATATTCTCCATTACAATATCATTGGAGGATCTGTCCATAAAGAGGATTTTTATTTATGAGCTACCAACAGCTTGTGATCCGTCCACTACTAAAGGAGAAGAATATGTCACTCATTAAAAATCCAGTCCAGGTTTTTATCCGGAATTTCATCCGCCTGGTGGTGTTCATCCCTCTCTGGCTGCTGTTTGCACTGAGGAATTTTACAGGAGCTCTGGGAGGATTAAGTGTTGAACAATTATTTTATGGCGGTTTAAAAACCCTCGTTCTCCTGTGGCTAGCGAACGTTCTGGCAGGTATGTTCTATATCCTGCCCCAATGGGAACGCCTGGTCCTGCTGCGTTTGGGTCAATCCGTTGGTACCCGCGGCCCCGGTTTATTCATCATCCCGCCCTTTATCTATTCCGTGGCCCGCATTCTGGATATCCGTATCCAGACCTATGAGGTCAAAGCCACCAAAACCTTGACCAAGGACAATATCCCCATAGATGTCACGGCAGCCGTTGAGCTGGAAGTAGAAAATCCAGAAAAAGCAGCTATCGCTGTGCAGGATTACTGGAAAACCACCGAATGGGCTTCCATGGAAGCGCTCAAAAGCACCATCGGCGGTAATGACCTGCGCCCGCTGCTGAGCGAGACAGAAAGAATAGCGTCTGATCTGAAACAGATCATTGATAGGGCTGCTTCGGATTACGGGATCAACGTTCGGGCAGTGCGTATCACGGATGTTGGTACACCCCCCTCCCTGATAGAAGAGCTGGCTGTGATTGCCCGGGCAGAACGTTCCGCTAAAGCCAAAAAAATCCAGGCTGAGGCCGAGATTAGCGTGGCCAACGCCCTGGCAGAAGCGTCGAAGATTTTATCTGAAGCAGAGGGATCGCTGGAACTGCGCCAGATCCAGGCCTTGCTGGATATATCCAAAGAGGAAAGCGCCATGGTGATTATTTACCCGATGGACAGTGCCATGGGCAGTCAAATCGCCGCTGCCTCGGCTGGAAGCCAGACTATCAAGAAACTAAAGTGAAGAGAATTGCCCAGAAGTAAATGAATAATGAATAAGGGCGACCCAATGGGTCGCCCTTGACGTGTAAAATGTTAATGGGGGAAATATGAAAGAAGAGGAAAAAAAGACCAACCTAATAAAAAGAAAATCCATTCGGCTATTTGGATATGATTACAGTCAACCTGGCGGGTATTTTGTTACTATTTGTACCCATAAAATGACAAAATTGTTCGGCCATATAGATAATGGAAAAATGACTTTGTCACTTTATGGATGTGTTGCCAGAAAGGAATGGCTTCAAACAGAGATAATATTCCCAAGTGTTGAAATTCATGAAGATGAGTTTGTCATCATGCCAAATCACATTCATGGTATTGCCTGGATACTGGAAGTAGGGGCGACCGAACCGGTCGCCCGGAAAATTGCATCAGGTCCAAAACAAAATTCATTAGGAGCAATCGTCGGACAATTTAAATCAAGGGTGACCAAGCATATTAACCAACTGAACAAAAAGCAAGGAAATCCGGTTTGGCAAAGAGGTTATTACGACAGAATAATAAGGAATGGCAAAGAACTCCAGACAATCAAGAGATATATTGAGATAAATCCTCTAGAATGGGTGGATAAAAAAGACATAACATTACCGGAGATATTTTAAGAAGACGGGTGACTCGACAAGTCGCCCCTACGAAATCTATTAATAAAAATCTACTAATCTTTCTCCAACCCAACCAGTGATAACCAGTAATCATAGATCTGTTTGGCCTCGCCTGTGGATTTTCTCAGAGCAGCACTTTCAAAGAGGTCTATCCCCCGGGGTTCATACAAAAAAGAATACAGCATAAATTCCAGATCCCAACCCCGGGTCCGTTCCAGGATATCAAGCAGAAAAGCTATCTGGTCCGCTTCACTTCCTCGGATAATGCTGACATCTTCAGATATCCAGGCCATTTCAGTGATGGCGATGGGAAGGTTGATATACCCGGGTATCTCATCATAATAATCAGATGGGATCTCTTCTACAGATGCGTACTCCAGGAAGGGATAAATCGTTAAGCCCACCAGATCTTGTTTTCCTTCAAAAAGTTCCAGGACTTCCCAATGGGATTCAAATTCCAGTCCGGAGAAATAGGCTGCTCCTTTTAGGTATTCCAACTGAAAGATCGTAAAGACTTTTGTATCAGGGCTGTGAAGTTTAACCAGGTCATAGATATCTCGGTAGGCGGTAACAAAATCCAGAAAAGCTGCCTGGCTGACTTCGGGGATGAGCCGGTTAACTTCTATGCCAAAAGCCAGGTATTTCAAATCGAAAGTATCCAGAATTTCCCTGATGGTGTTGCGGATTTCGGGAAGATGGCGGGAGAAATAGGTCTCATCAGCCAGGTCAAAATTAAAACCTAAAGCCACCATGGGTTCCACACCGACTGCATAAGTATCGACAAATTGGATAGATTCAATTACATCCGGGACAGCCCAATCCATATAAACCCCCAGCAGTTCGCCTGTAAAGGGGATTTCATTTAAGAATACCTGATAATCTTCTTCGGAAGGGTCAGGGAAATTCGGAGGAATTAATCCGGCTGTGCCAACCAGGAAATCGCGACTGCTGATAGGTAAATCCAACCCGGGATCCATCAACTCAGGAGGTGCCGTTTGAGATGGCAATTCCTGAAGGGGAGCAGACTCATCAGAACAGCCTGCCAGGAGCAAATTAATGCCCAGAATAAATATCAAACTTGATGAGTAAAGACCTTTAGATGATTTTGTCATCAGTCCCTGCAGCCTGGCGGAAAATTTCGGTCTGACCGGTGTGGTAACAATCATGGAAATATAAAAAGAAAATCCAGTAGGCAACGGGTCGCTCTGGCCTGTCCCGGTATGGTGATGTGCGCTGGAGGGATTCTTCGGTTTCACCTTCCAGAACAGCTTCCAGGCGCTCTTGGCTATCTTCCAAATGTTTAAGCAATTCTTCTAACTTTAAGACATCCTTGCCATCAGCAGTGATCGGCTGGGATTCCCGTTCATAGTGGTCCAGATTTACTTCGGAGCGGATATCCTCGGCTCCCAGCAATTGGAGAATATTGCAGCGGTTGGTGAGTATATGGCCGACAACCCAGTTAAGACAGTTGCTTCGGAAAGGCAGTTGGATCAGGCTCTGTTTATGTGTCAGGTTTTCAGTCTGCATCATGATGATTTCCAGATTTCTGGCGAAGGCGGCGGAGATATTATTGATGGTGATCATATTTCATGTACCTGTCTAGGAAGGACCAGGTCCCTTTAAGGGACCTGGTCCTTAGGCTATTTATTTTTAGCACTAGGGGCCGAAAGACCCTTTGTGCGGCTGATAAACTCCTCCATATCCATGGACCGGATGCTGTCAGCAATCACAGGCAGGGGCAGATCGTCCAGTTTGCGAAAACGCACGCAGGATTTTCCCGCGTCATAGCGTTTGCCAGTTTCCCGGTAGGATTTTTCAAAATCCTGGCTGAGTTTCTCGTCCATGTAAATAGCAGTCAGATAGACTGCCATGTGGTTTTTCTGATTGGCAAGGGCGGCGTACATAAGAGGTTTTTTGTTGTAGGTATCCGGATAAACCTCCAGGGGGACCTGGTAGGTGATCATGCCCCAATTAAGGGCTTCTTCGTAACCTGATGGCAGATTTTCGAGGATGGTTTTACGAACCTTTTTAATGGCTTTTCTGCGATCGGGCGGCATCTCGGCCAGGTATTCATGGATGGTTTTGGCTTTTGATTTCATGGATTAAGGTCTTTCCTACGAATAAAAAACGAAACTTGAAGTGAGGAGTCCTTTTTCATTTTACACGAAAATGATTCAATCGAGAGATTGGATAATACCTGGTTTTGACAGGATAAGCTGAAGGGTCAGCCAGACTGTTTTCCTGACAATTATCAGGGAATATTGGAGATCTCTAACAGGTGATATGGAACAAACCGATCAGCTTGCCTTCGCGCTCATTCCAGGTTTTTACTGCCACGGGGGTGGGGAAAATATCAACCCGACAGTTTTTTGTCTGAAAATGGTCCGCTGCCTCGGGTGAAAGCCGGACCTTGCCAAACTGTCCGGCGCCAATTATCAAGAATTCAGCGCCATCCTCAAAAATATATTCAGCTTCAGCCAGGGAGATGGTATGGGATGTGCCGTAAACTTCTTTGGAGAGCTTTTTCTTTCTCTTGGTTACCTGTCCGTCAAGGCGGATGAGGATATCGTGGCTGATCCGCTGATCATTAACATCAACCCAACCAAATCCTGTTCCCAATAAGATGGGTTTCATGGGTACCTCCGATCATCTTTGGAGATTGGTATAACACGAACAATCCTATTTATAATCATCCCGGGTGGGATGGAATACATCCAGCAGCCGGCAGGGAGTAATGGCTTTACCGCCGTGGGGAACACCGGAGGGGATAACCGCCACCTGCCCGGGCTCCAGGACCCGGGTTTCACCATCCACCGTCAGTTCAAATTTACCTTCCAGTACATTGGCGATTTGCTCATGAGGATGGCTGTGCCCAGGCAGTTCCGCGCCGGCATCCACATCCCAGTAAGCCAGGGTCATTTTATCTCCGTGGATAAAGCGGGCCCGGTAGCCGGGTGCGATTTCTTTTTCCTGGATATCATGTAAAGATATGTACGTCATTAAGGCTCCAATAATTTCTATTGAAACAGTCTGGGAAATAATCGGCCAGTTCTGTTCATATATTCCTGGTATTCATCTCCAAATTTATCCAGCATCATTTTTTCCTCATCACCCACCCGCAGCAGATATTGAGGCAGGGCAACAACTAGGAAGGAAAAACCAGCGACCCAATTATGCAATATCAAGGGTTGGGCGATAGCCCACAGCAGATAGGCTGCATACATGGGATGGCGGACATACTTGTATATTCCGGTTGTGACCAGGGAGTGATCCTCCCGGAACCCCAGGGTGGGTGTCCAATTTTTATCCAGGGCCTGGTGTGTCAACCAAAGTATTCCAGATGCACAGGCGAATAAGATTGCTCCTGTCCAACCCACAATATCAGGCAAGTGATAATTGGCAAAATCGAACCAGGATGAAAAAATATATACCAGGGGGGTGATCTCTCCTAAGCCTGAGAGAAATAACAGTGTCAGACCAACTGTAGTGGAATGATCTTCCTTTAGGGAGAGTTTTCGATATTTATATGTCGACAGGGTTCGCACCCCGCTGATGAGGACCAGTTCGAGGAAATAGATTGTCTTAAATATGGGATTTGGCATAAGAACTTCCTTCTATACTAATATAGGCCATTAGATATCAACTCAATTCTATTTGCCATCATCACCAGAGGTGGTAGAGGGCAGTATATAAAAAGTATAAACCTAATCCCGTTAATAAGAGTGCGGAAAAAAGACTCAAATATTTGTGGGACGCGGGACCGATCAGCAGGGCTTGCCCCATCAGGTAAATGATCACCAGGGAAGTGCTGATCATGGTGGTATAAAAAGCCAGCAGCAGGGCGACTGCCAGGGCAGGACCCTCAGCCCAGGCGTTCAAGACCGCCGGGCCCATCACCAGGCTCCAGCCCAGGTAAGGATTGGGATTTAGCAGGTTAACCAGGGTAGCTTGGAGCAGGGTTTTGGGGGTGGATGAGGAAGACTCAGTTTCAGGATCTTCTTCCTTGCCTGAACGCCAGTTCTGAAAGGCAAACCAGGCAAAAACCAGCAGCAAGATCCCGCCAGCCAAACCCAAATAACCCCGAAAACTTTCCGGAAGGATATTCAGGAATAAGATCGCGACCAGGGCGATGGGTCCGTCGCTGATCAGGGGAGCCAGGGCAGCCGGCAAAGCGCGCTTCCAACCGTCCTGGGTGACTTTGGCCAGAAAAAACGCCTGCAGTGGTCCGGGCTGCAGACCGGCGCTGAGGGCGTACCCAACACCAACCAGGATAAAACTCAGCATGATCCATTCCAGCAGGAGAATTGATAATGAATTTTCATGATTGAAGATCGGCTGTCGTGGACTGTCCTGTATTAACTGCGTTCCAAAATTGTGATTGTGGGTGGTTTTAACATCAGCCAGGCGCTGATTGCCAGGGCTGCCAGCAGGGAAAATGCCCCGATCAAGATCACACCTCCCGCCCCTAGACTCCCGACCAGGTTGATCAGGAATTGGGAACTCACGCTCCCGTTGGAGGCTGCTCTGCCAGAGACCACTTCCTGGGTCAGCCAGAATAAGTAGGCTGTCAGTACAGCCGCTCCAAGAGTGAGGATAGCTGAGAACCCCAGGGTTAAACCGCTTTTAACTGGCTGGGTTTTGAGAATAAAATCAGGACTTAGTCGATCCTTGAGTATTCCCAGCACCTTTTGAATTACCTCCTGATCGGCCAGATTTAAACGAAGGGAGCGTTCGGTGACCCCGTCCTGGTAAAACACCTGCAGACCAGTCTTGAGCTGTTTAACAGATGAGATGCTGGCGAGGGGTATGGTCTGCATCTCGGCCAATAATTTATCAGGAATCTTCCCCTTTTTTAACTCAGCCCGCACCTTGGAGAACAGGCTGGAATCAGTCAGAGCTCTGGTGATATGTTCCTGACCGAGGATGGTTAAAAAGAAATTGGACCCCCGGGCGTGCAGCCAGGTTTGCAGATCGCCTTCCTGGTCCTTTTCAACGGGTTTTGGGATTGGGGCTGCTTTCACCGGAGGTGGCAGGGGAATTTCCCGGGGAGGTTTGGTTTCTGGCTTATGGGGCGCAAACATCAAATCCTCCAGGGCATCTCGGGCAAACTGGTTGTCGGGATTGATGCGCAGGACCTGCTCCAGGCAGATTGCTCGCTGCTTGCGCTGTACCAGACCGGACATAACCCACCAGGCCCGTTCGCTATCTGGATCGGTTGCCAATATTTCACGCAAGATATCAAACCCGGATTTTGTATCCCCGGCTTTGATGGATGTTTCCGCCAAATGGATATCTATTAACATGGTTTTCCTCCCCAGAAATAATAGCAGCTACCTTTATTATAGAAGATAATTTCAACTTTTCTGAAATTCCCGTGATTCCTCACTCTGCCAGCGAACCATTCTTTGGAAAGAATTAGTTCTTAATGCCTGCTTACAGTATAAAAAATAAACCCCGGGGTGTCAAATTAAACCCATATTTTCATAAAAACCCTCCTTTTCATCCTAGAAGGAGGGTTTTAAAGGACCAAGTCCCTTCAAGGGACTTGGTCCTTATATATTGAATTAATCCTGGTCCATTCCTCCCTTTAAAAACAAAGCCGGGATCAGCGCCAGAGCAGCCACGGCCAAGGCCACCAGGAAGGTTTCCGAGATCACTTTTTCCGCCATTTCAATTCCCACCCGTCCTATTTCCGCCATATCCGCGTTGGCCGACATCAATTTGGTGCTCCAGTACTGGGAGCGCCGCAGGCCAAAAGTGGTGATGCTGGAAACGCCAATGGTCATGCCCACCAGGCGGAAGATGATTACCAGGGCGGAGCTGGTGCCGCGGTGCTCCGCGGGTGAGGCATTGATAACCGCCGCGGCGATGGGGGCCATGGTCAAGCCCAACCCGATACCGGTGAAGGACAGGTGGATTCCCATGGTCAGGTAAGTGACGTCACTTTTCCAGCTGGTCATCAGGACAAAACCGACCACAGCCATGATCAATCCCAGCAGGGAAGGAAGGCGGTAGCCTTTTCGGTCGGAGATCCAGCCCCCCGGCACGGCAGCCAGGGCCATGGGAACAGTCAGGCCGGAAAGCATCCAGCCGCTTTCCCAGGCACCCTGCTCCGGGTTGGAGGCGATCAGGGTATTGATGAACAGCGGCACATTGGCAATGGAGATGAATAAGGCCACTCCGATCAGGAAGTTTGTCAAACTGGCCGGTAGATAGTTCTTTTCCTTAAAAAGCGACAGTTCAATCAAGGGGTCTTTGACCCGTTTCTGCCACCAGATAAAGATGATCAGGAAAACCAGGGCCAGGCCTAACAGCGGCCAGATAAAGGGCGGCAGCCCCGCCAGGTCTTCCAGACCAGCCGAGGTGCTTTCGGAACCTGATCCCAGGGCGATGTTGAGAATGGAAAGGCTGACCGCGATCAGGCCGGCACCCACCCAGTCCATCTTTCCCCTTTCTTCGGCTGGCGCCCCCTCCTCCAGCAAGAACCGGATCAGGAACCAGGCAATCAGGCAGATCGGTAAATTAAGCCAGAAAATGGTCTGCCAGCTCCAGAAGCGGACGATAATGCCTCCGTAGAGGTGTCCCACAACCCAGCCGGC
>SDBT01003342.1_pt1 | contig 27824 bp, 54 predicted proteins | sample 2277101 | NCBI WGS metagenome assembly SDBT01 (sample SAMN10404973, study PRJNA504765) | marine sediment metagenome | isolation source: marine sediment core GS10_PC15, 103 cmbsf | place: Arctic Ocean: Southern Knipovich Ridge | collected 2010 | reverse complement strand
CGGAGGCGAAGAATGGCGTCCCAGCCAAGAGAGACCAAATATCCCCGGTGACGACGGCCCCAATCGCGTCGCCTATTGGCGAAACGGGAAGCCTACTGTGCAGGTACATGAAGGACCAGATGCAGGTCAATGGGATGTCTGTTCTATTTACGTCGAAGCTCGTGAGGGCTTGCCTTATTGCATGTGGGTCTGTAAGCAGCAAGGACCGGAAAACCCTTGCGATTCGGACTTCATGAAGGAGATCTCAACATGAGCAAAGGAACCGAGCGATGCGACAAGATTATGGCACCTCTATCTAATACTGTTCTCGCAGAGACCTACGACCGGATTTATGAAGCAGTAGAACATCTTGATGACGGGGTAGCAAAACGGTTGGTGGATGCAATCGCCCATGAAATCGAACAACCCTCATTTCAATCGCCCCATAAAGATGTGGAGAAAAGCACCTCGACAGAAATAGAAACCTGTGGCATGGGATACCCCAGTCTTGGTCTGCCTTGCGTGCGTCCCAAAGGACACTCTGGTATCCAAGATTGCTTCGCAATCACAGAAAAAGACGGAGTGCCCTGGGGTGTCTTCATGAGACAAGACAGCAAAGATTGGGTCATGGACATGACCCTGTGGCCCAAAGACTACAAGGCCAGTGCGCTAATCGTGGAACCAGCGCTACCAAAGACCGACCGTCGTGGCGCTATTGCGCACACAAAGGCTAAGAACTGATGAATGTAGTAGAGGCAATCACTATCACAATATTCCTGGCTGTCTTATGGGTCTCCCTCTTCGACAACAAACTGGACGGCAAGACTCGCAAGGTACTTAATTGCCTAGCGCTAGACTGGAACAAAGCGGGAAATTTCAGCAACCTGCGGCAAGAGAAAATCTCTGAACCAGAGGGAGAAAAACTGGAGCCTGAACATCCGCTACCAGATCGTCGGGCGGCTATTGCGCACACGAAAGGACTACGAGCATGAGGTGTAGATTCTGCGGAAGACTTTTTTGGAACTGGCGGACGCTGTATGCCCACACGAAGAACGAGCATAATGTATAACGAATTAGACAACTGCGCTCGCTGCTTGGGAATGTTCGGAGGTGCTCGCGGCAACGAGAATATCATCAACGCCCGGACAATATGCGATTATTGCCATGTGGCTATTGACAACGGAGAAAGCGAAATCATTTGCCAGTTTTGCCGTCGTCCATACGACGAGCACTCTGTGATCGACAGAGAGATGTTAGAGACCTTGTGGAAAGAAGGAATCAACCCCGTAGTCTGCGGAGAATTTAGTGAGCGCTACCCTAACAATCCTGTTCTCGTCTCCAAAGAACTGAGAGCACCAGAAAACCCGTGCGACGAAGATTTCATGAAGGAGATTAGCACATGACAGCCACCATAAGCGATATTGATCATTGGATAAAAGAGGGCCAGAAAGAAGGAGCCCGCTGGGTAATTATTGCAGTCGATAGGTGGGATCATGACAACTACCCGGTCTTCGTAAAGGCCGAGGAAGACTTCTGGGACAAGTGGCCCGACGCCACCAAGGAGGGAGTGGATGAAGTGTACGACCTCCAACACCCCACAGTATCCATGGAAACTCAGCGAATGGATTTCCGAGCACGGTACGAACCGCCTCGTCCTATAAAGAAGAGGATTAGATCGTGATGAAGCGAATAGACGAACTATGGGACAAAGTAGATCTCATCCCTGTTAAGACAAGACTGAACATCTTCGTCGGCATTCTCGCCTTTGCTGCTACGGCTGGATTCTTCTACGCTATGGGAACAGACGCGGGCGAAGCAAGTGTTCTCTCTCAGAGATGTGCTATGAGGTGTAACATACCCGAGTCTCTACGATGAGCGCACACGAAGGCGAAGTGACCGATTATCCTAAGACACCCGAGCTTGACAAGCTTGGGGAAAACAAAGACGAGTCTCAAGCAATAGGCTCCTTTATCGACTGGCTTGGCACCGAAGCTAGGTTCGGTCCCCGAAAAGGAAACGGACGCAGAGACGCAGTTAAAGCTACCAAACTAAATGCCTCTGCTGTAAGACTCTGCTTGTTCGACGAAGATACAGAAGAGTGGGAACCTGTCCGTCTTCGCATCGAAGAAATGCTAGCGCGCTATTACGATATCGACTTGAACAAAATCGAAGAAGAGCGCAGGGCTGTTCTTGAGTACGTGAGAGAAATAAATGAACGATGAACCCAAAGATATCTTTTGGGCTAATACACCCAATAAGGCATGCTTTGGCATGACTCCAGTGGAGGCGTTCTCCATGTGCTTCGAAGCCTTCTGCAAGATGAAGAGAGATAAAGAAGCCAAAAAGAACACGGGCCGCAGAGCAGCTATTGAACACACCAAAAAGAAACACAGCGAGGAGGAGCTATGAATCACGCAGGACACGTAATCGTCAAGTGCATTTGCGGCAAAGTATTGCAACAATGCCGCTGCATGATGCCCAACAAACCGGTACGAATTGTAGATCCTTGCCAATGCGAGAAAGAAGATGACTAAAGAAAAATTCGATCCTGACGAGAAAGAAGACAAGTGCGATGAATGTCGCCACGACAAGCACGATCCGGGAGAATGTGAAGTCTTGTATATTTACAATCGTGGTCCAAACGATCCTCCCGGAAACCAACGCTGCTTGTGTGGATACGTCCTCAACGAAGTAATTACCTGCACCAACGACGAGGGATGGGAAAAGGTCTAGGATGCTAGAACAACTAAGAATAGCTTTTTCATTGTCAGATGTGATAGAAGAAATTGGCGCTTTGCGAGAGAAAGCAGAGCTAGAAAGCAACTCGGAGCTGTTTCGAAATAGTCTGCGCCTGTATTCCTGGCTATTGGATAGGGAAACTGCGGGTTACAAAATCACAGTTAGCAAGGATGGAATTGAGCATAAAGTTGAGATCAAACAACTCCAAGCCGATGTCGATGGAAAAGTAAAGAGAATATGCTAGAACAACTAGAGATTGCCAGGCCGTTCGAAGCTATAATGAAGGGATTTCACACCCGAGTCGCTCGGGCAGAGAAACTCCTATTCTACCTGCACGAAATTGGACACGCTGTGGACCCTAAGGGTACGTGCGAAGCTAAAACGACCAAATTTCGCGATCAGGCCATGGCGGATATCAAAAATCTTCTACCGCAGCTTACATTAGAAAGGCGCGAGTATGTGAAGACTGCGCGAGCGAAAGATCAATTAGTATCCCCATCCTGTCCTGATGGCTGGCTCTGCTCCGATTCTCCCGCAGGGATATGCGAGTATACATTACCTGAGGATCTCCTGCTTGCTGATGAGGATTATTGTCGTTACTGCGGCTACCTAGGGGAAAGAAAATGAAATTAAGCGAGAGGATAAAGTGATGAGATATATTTGGCGGCGTTTCTTGCAATTACACGACTGGTACGATGAGGTGAGGGAGCCGTTTCGGATCATGTTAATGGTATTGCTAGCGAGTCCTGTAATCACAATAACATGGTGGGTGGACACGAAAGCTGATGCGCTGCTACTGCTGGCCTACTTGGTACTTATAATAGGTTCGCGCATGATCTATAAATCCCGCAAGAACTTCCGAAAAACATCAGTCATAATTCCCGAGAATGTCGAATAGAGTAGAACGAACCAGACAGCCTGAAGATGGCATGACCACAAATGAAACACTGGTTACGAGGATTGCAAACCACCGAATTGAAACAACGAACTACGAAAAAACAAGCTCCTAAATTGAAACATCAAGCCTCGACAATAGCATCGTACTGGATTGAAACGACTTCGGCAAAAACAGCAAAATCCTTGATTGAAACGACAAGCCGGAAAATAACATTGTAGCAAACTGAACCAACTAAAGAGAGAACAGCAGCGTAAGGAGTGAACCAACTAAAGAGAGAACAGCGTCCGAGGGGAGTGAAACAACAGAAGAAGAAACGGCAACCTTGTGGATTGAACCAACTAACGAGAGAACATCACGCTCATCGAGTGAAACAACAAAACCGAGAAAAGCATCACTGAAGATTGAGTCAAGCAAGATAAACACAACAGATGATCTTAACGAGCCACCGATTGCCGAGAATAGCATACTTCCAGAGCGAGCCATTTCCGTCATGAATGTTGCACAATATGGAATCGAACCAAACTCATCGAGAATACCATTCGGGCCAAGTGAGTCAGACTCGTCGATCGTAGCAGAGCAGTCAAACGAACCAACGTCATCGAAAATAGCATTCGGACCAAGTAAGTCATATTCGTCGAACATCGCAGAACTGTCGAACGAACCACACTCAACGAAAATAGCATTCGATACAAGTAAGTCAAGCTCCACAAACACCGCAGAACGATTGAACGAACCATCCATGATGGAAAACAGCATTGCAATCGAGGGATCCACAATAGCTAAAAACAGCATTGCGCTTGAGAGATCCAGCTAGAGGAAAAACAGCATTCCACTTGAGAGATCCAGCCAGATGAAGAACAGCATTCCAATCGAGTGAATCTAATAGGTGTGAAAATATCAGGAAAGACAAATGAACCAAAGTACATGAAAAAAGCTGTGACGAAGAGTGAACCAATCTCAATGCACAATAACGTACATATGGAGACAGTAAACATGAAACTACTGAAGCAAAACCTACGTAGTGTCTTAACGATCGCCACATTGACCTTGGTGGCATTCTCAGCAAGCGCGGTAATCAATATCGTTGGCGAGCAGGATGTAACCTTCTCCTGGAATCCAGCTACGGGTTCTGTAGTAGGATACAACGTCTACATATCCCGTAATGGTGGGGCAGAGCAATTCAACAGCACCGTGAATACCAGCCAGGAGAAAATCTACGGGACCTTCGGAGGCGAGATTCGCATCAACGTCGAAGCCTTCAATGAGGAGGGACTTACAGGAGCACAATCCGATTGGTCCGAACTGGTCCGCTTCGTTCAAGCACCCATGCCGACGGCTACTCCCACAACACCTCCGACGGCACCAACGGCGACTCCAACAGCGACTCCAACGGCGACTCCAACGGCGACTCCAACGGCGACTCCAACGGCGACTCCAACTGCAACGCCTACGGCAGTGCCGAAGCCCGGAAAACCAGGAAAGCCTTATGTGATGGAGCCAGAAGAGAATTAGAAACAATCAGTGAGCAACAATCAAAGCATCGAACACGAATGAATCAAGTTTGAATTGAACAAAGCATTGAAGCGGATTGAGTCAGACAGAAAAAGGATAGCATTGCCCTCGAACGAATCAAATACGCAACCCAAGAACCGGGTCCAAAAGCTGTATGTTCCTCCTGTGATGATTTGGCCCGGTCCTTGGGAGGCATACCAAAAGGAAGACCACAATGGGATCTAGCAAAGTGTGGCGAAAAGGTAGATGGTTTTGGCACTGCACCGCAGACAATAACGCCTCGGATTGGAAAGATTCTTGGAAGTGCGGAGCTATATCCAGATTGACATACTCTTCGGCGCAAGAAGCTAGACGAGCGGGCAGAGGCCACAGACGTAATTCACGATACAGCACCGAAGTGAGACCACACCCGATCAAGGTGGAGCGAATCACACGGCCCGCGAAAAGGTAAGTGTCTGCTATGAATGTTGGCGAGGAAGGACTGATCGTCGAGGGGCAATCGCCGCTACTAAAGCGAAGAATGAGTAAGAGAAGTTATGGGTGATTACATGCCATATGTAGCGCTGATCATTAGTGTGTTGTTTCTAGGGTTTGTTTTCCTCTATTTCTTCGGTCCCCAAATCCAAATGACTTGCGCCATATGCGGACTCAAAGATCAACTCGTGGGCGCAACAGTATTCATTCAACATGTTGAAGGGAAAGTCATAGATTCCAAGGTAGAGTATCAGTGCTCTGCTTGCTCAGAGTGGGCGGAGAAAATCACAAAGCAGTGGGCGGAGAAGTATTACGGAACAGTGGTGGACGAACTATCAGAAAAAGACTTAGCAGAATGGACAGAATTCGCCAAACAATGCCACGATAATGGCAAATGTGGCAATCTCGTGCTGTGTCCAACATGCGCAGAGAAGGCGGAGTGAAATGAGCAGCAAGCGAAACTATGATTGCGAAGAGAGCATGAAAAACGTCGCCGTTTTCCATTGCGATCACTGCGGACATCGTTTTCAGCATATTACAGGTTACATCTATACCGTTGCGCAAGTATGGCCTGCGCCTCCGCTCCAGTTCTGCCACGAAACATGTCACACCGCCTGGAAAAAGTCCGTTGATTGTGCTTTAAGTGAAAAGCCTAATCAAAGCGCCACAGGGTCGCGCTTTAGAATCGAGGAAGAGTCGCGAACTTTGGAGATGTGGGAAAGCACGGCAGAGAAGATGACAGAAGTCATGAAGGAAAGCATAAAAGTGCTTCTGTCAGATCTGGAGCAATGCCTCAAGTTCGGAAACGGGCGTATCTGGTTAGGACTCCAAGCTCATACATTACTAGCCGATAGACTCTACGGAGTGAATTGGATGGAAGATTCTCCAGATCGGTCCAAAGGCAGACGACAAGCCATCGAGCACACTAAGAGGAAGCATCAAAATGCCGGATAGAAGGGATGCGGGAATTATTGACGTTGAGTACAATCCTTCCTCTCAAATCTATACAATTCACCGCAAAGCCACGCTCCACAGCATCTCGGTGGATTTCCAAATCAGCGAGATGGAGTTGATGAAGAAAATAGCTCAACCCAGCGAAGATAAATGGGATGCGGTACAGCTACTCATTGATGAGCATCTTTTCAAACCCCGCAGACGCGAGGCCATTGAGCACACCAAAAGGAAGTATGCAAATGGCTAAGTCGAGTGCGCAACTTTGCGCTGCGGCTGTGTGTTCATCAGGATGCAAAGAAGTATGCAACCACGAATCGCAGGCCGAAAGGGCAGTGCAATCTCTGTGGGGAGAATACTGCATGTTCTGTGGAGCTGATTGGGACTCGACGCTATCCTGCAGGCACTGTGAGAACACCTACGACAAGCTCAAAGCTCAAGGCAATCTTCCCAGGCGCAGAGAGGCGATCCTGGCTACTAGGGCTACTAAGTATGAATAATCTGAGGTACAACCAAGGACCGGTAAAGTGGATACACAGCCATGTCATCATATATCCAAATGGTTCTAGAATTAGCTTGGGCATCAACGGGAGATTTTACGTAAAAGAGAAATTTCCTACTCCCCGCAGGCGCGAAGCGGTCATGGCTACCAGGGCTAAGCATGGATAGGCATTCCGCTACCGCCAGGAATATGTTTCACACTCCCCCAAACTATCACTATTCAGTGAAGCACGCGGAGAGGGTGCGTGCATGGACTCAACAATGGGCTCAAATAACTCGCCCCGTCCGTAGGCGCGAAGCGGTCATGGCAACCAAGGCTAAGCATAAGGAAATGAACAGATGAGCGACCCTAGAGAACCTGTAACAGCCGTGAGCCACGAACGGGAGCAAGAGATAGAGTCTTTGTGGGGAGAATACTGTATGATGTGCAACAATGATTGGGGGTGGTCGGGGTCCTGCGATCACTGTAAAGACTCCTACGGTAAACTCAAAGCTCAAGGCAATCTCCCCAGGCGGCGAGATGCGATCCTAGCGACCAAGAGTAAACATGAGCGATACAGGAGAAACCACAGATTATGAGCATGTCTGACCACAAACTAGATTGTTACAAGGATCATAAGCACAAGATTCCTGCTTGCTGTGCCTCAACGTGCTGGTGCTTTCGCAACACCACCCCATCTACTCTCATGGAAAGGGTCAAACTGTTTCGAATAGGATTTAAGGAGGGAGCTGGAATCCGCCCGATTCAATACAAAAACGAATCGGATTACATGGAAGGTTACGAGGCCGGGCGCGAGGCGTACAGAAAAGCATCTCTCGAATTCCTACAGGAACACAAATTACCAGAACCTACTGTTTTGAGAGCATGGGGGAACAAAGAACACAAATTGTGCTGTGATGAGATGCACTTACACACGCCCCCTAAATGCTGTTCGCCAGAGTGTTGGTGCCTCGAACCTATTGTGTGGCGACGCGAAGCAGTATTAGCGACCAAAAAAAGACACGCATGACTTACTGGTGCGGGATCCAAATGAGCAATGAAACCACGATACAGTTGGTCCCGCACCATACCAATACCAAGGAAGGAGATGATGAATGTTGAAAGATGATGAATGTTTCTGGGTAATTGAATACAGATGGATTGGGGTGCCTGGCTATCCCATCAGTACCGAGATTCCGTGGAAGTATTTGCTGGGGGAACCCCACGCCGAATTCTTCGCGGCGGAGAAAGAGCTTGTCGCCCTCTGCAGACAGTGGCGAGGCGAGAGAATCGAATTCCGTTCTGCCAAGTACGGTCCTGTGAATCTAGATTTTTGCCCAACGATTTCGTCCCGCCAAGACATAGACATGTGGCTAGAATTCTCTGAGAAGGTCCACGCGAAGGGTCAGTGCGACAATCTCAGGATGTGCCCGGTGTGCAGCAAGTGGGAAGATCCAGATCTAGATCCAAAGTCCGAGTGAGCCCACGCAAGCCATGGTCTGATCTGGTCCTTCTACGATGTGTGTTCCAACCTTCCACTGGCCAGATTCCACGAGCGCCTACGCTGGCCGTGCCCCGGTTAGGGTCTACCGCAACAAGCGAGAAGGCCATAACTTCAGGGATTGCATGGTGAAAGTGGCCGCTCTGGCTGTGGCGGCGATTGAAGCTCACGACGCCGGGCACGCTCGGGAATAATTGATGTGGTAGCCGGGTCCATTGACAAAATGGGATCCCTACCCGGACTGGCCCGGCTACCCCTCAAGTTTCAGATCCGTATGCCCGATAGGTAAGATGGCTGGGTCCAAGCGTTGTTAATACTACGAACGGGAGGTATATGATGGCTTACATAGTAGGACCGCCGACGAAGGCAGAGGGTGTGATACCAGCGTTGATATTGCTGATACCTATAGTTGCTGGTTTGTTTCTCTTTGGGTGCAGGGATAACGAACGCTGGACTTGCAAACAGGTTGCTGCGTTGTACTGTAACGGTGAGAACCCTGACGTTGGTAGGCTGGCTAAACTGCTAGACGAAGAGGACAAGTAAGTGATGGATTTATATCGTTTAGCATATAAGTTACCGGTAATTATAGGTTAAACTATATCAAAATTGTACGGGCGCGGGTCCAAACATGACGTGAGCAGCCACATAGGTCGTGGCCCGCAACCACTGTCTTAGGCGAGTAGCTGGGTCCTATAGAAGCATGAAATCTCCACAGAGGAGTTGGCCCAGCTACCCGGACGGCAAGCTATACCTTGCGTATCGAGCACTAATACGCAAGGTATAGCTTGCCTCAAGTTTCAGAATCGTGTGCCGATATAGAACTATGAAAATCATCACTGTTCTGCTATTGACACTTGTGGCGACTGTGGCGCAATCACAGGATTGCGATGAATTCTTCGTTACTGCGATAGCAGGAGATTCGATCACTAATGTCTACTGGGGCGAGTTTCGTGACGCTACCTCATCGCCCGAGTGGGAAGTGCATAAAGTAGCCTTGGGTGGACTAAAGGCTCAACAGTTCAATGGCATGATTATCGACTACACTCAGGATCTAATAGATATAGGTCCAGCTAGCGTCGTCTTGCTGTTGGGTACGAATGACTCGCTCGTTGACTGGACGAATCCAGACCATTCGGCCCACTTCGCCGTCTACACCGACAGCATGGGGTCCATCTTGGATCGACTGGACGCGGCGGGGATAGCTGTTATCTTGGGCATCCCCACACCCATGCGAAGCCTCCTGTCCGATACAAGTGCTTGGGCAGACGCGGGGGAAGCGAGGCTCGAAATACTCTACCGACCCTGGCTAAAGTCCGAAGCGGAGGCTCGAAACCTACTCATCGTGGATTTTAACGATGTATTCGTCTCCCAAGAAGGGTGGGAAGATCTATTTCCAGAAGACGATGGAGTCCACCCTCGCACCGAAGAGGGAAAATTCTTAATGGCTGAGGCGGCGGCAGACGCTATTTGTCTCCAATACGTTCCCGAGCCCGGTCAGGGTCTCTCGATTCTGTTTGGGACGATCTTCCTGGCTGGGTTAGGAAAAGTTTCGTCGCTGGATCCTTAAAGGGCTTGACCAACCATGCATACAATGGTCGAGCGACGCGCTGCGACGGTCCTAAGCGACATTGGAGTCCATACGCACGATGGCCGTCGCAGCCGCGCCCACAGTGGGAGACTCAAGTTTCAGATCCGTGTGCCGATACTATGAAAATGAGCAAACAGTTTTACACAGACGATTGGGACGACCAACCGGACGTTCCTATCGACAATTTCTTCTGGAAAGACGGTGACTTCCAGGTCAAGCTCGACACCTCCGCTTTCGGAGTATTTATTCATACCTCTGAAGGGCTTCACATAAGAGTGCCGGATGTCGTTGCGGGCCTGCGTGAGATGGCCGACGTTCTTGAAGAACACTACAAGGAACCCGTTCAAACAGATGTAGAAAAATGAAAACAGGTGAGAAGTGAACCACGTACGCGCGAATACGGCAAATCCGTGAAGTGATGATCCCTGCCCCTCGGCCTAGACGTATACAGAAAGAAGGTCCATTCCCCAGCAGGAAGCTGTTGGGGTGACAAGCTGTATGCGTGACAAGGTAGAAATATCAACTCTTGGGGCAGGGGTCAGTGTTCGAAGGCGGTTTACAAGCAAAGGAGAACAATGAGTGAATCAGAAATGACCCATGCTCGCGCGATGCGCGATCTCGAAAAGCGGAAGGCCAAGGCGAAGAAGGATGGCCGTGTGGACAACGCAAGTCTCCGGGCCGGGTCGGCCATGTATTACTACTGCTACGGTTGCGGACTGGAATCCGATGTTCGCGGAGAAGATGATTTCAGCCCAGTCCAGCACCACTGTTATCCCTGCCGGGAAATGAAAGAGAAGGGCTGGCTTGATGCCTAGTATAAACCAAGAGATCGATCGGCTGTTCGGAGGTGGCATTCCGCGAGACCGATTGAGCGTAATTGCTGACGTGGCCTACCCGGATCCTTGGGTAGAGCCCGTGTGGATAACGCACGATTGGAGATGCCCCAAAGACGAGAACCACGAAGATGGGGCTAACTGTGTCGCTCCGTGCTGCTCCCCAGATTGCGTGTGCAAGCCGCCGCCTAGGCGTCGTGAGGCGATCGAAGCGGCTAAGAGAAAGAGAAAGTAGTGGCGTGGGACTCTTTCAAAAAAGGAGAATACGTACTGTGGTTAGACAGAGAGATGTACCTCCACGCAATCACTTGCATCGATCCCGAACACTATAGGGTGGATGAGCATGCGCCGCCGGAATGTTGCCATCCAGAATGCTCCTGCCAGCCTCCGAGGCGGCGCGAGGCCATCCAGGCGACCCGGAAGAAGCATCATCAACAGCAATTTCGCTGAATTTAGGAGTAATTATGAAATATCCTATACGGTTCGAAAATCCATCTAATGGATTTGTTGAGGAATCCAATCATTGTGGATTATGGTGCCTGCTGTTCGGGCTTTGGTACTTTGCCTGCAAAGGCATTTGGAAACATTTCTTCATCTACTGGGGCGCTGCAATTTTTACATTGTGTCTGAGTGCATTCGTCTATCCATTTTTGGCGCGGGAAATTGTTCGAAAACACTATCTCAGCCAAGGCTGGATCGAATTGCCTAACGACCTCCAGTATACCGATATATCGAAGGCAGCCCTTGGCTGTCGCAAACTCACGAGGGACTATCAGGAGGAAGGAAAATGAATATACTCCTCAAGTTTCGCCGGTCCGAGCGCAATCGCCGATAGCCGGGCTCCCGAGGGTCCATGCGCCCTGTTTTCCTCAAGAGTGATGGCCTCAGGAGCCTAAATGTGCGTGTGGTCCACGTGTGGGTAGTGAAATGTGTAGATGTTGACCACCTTCCTCTAAAATAAGGGTAAAATTAGCCCTATTTAACCCTTATATTGGGACTCCTAACTCAAAAACACATTGAGCGCGCACCCCATCCAGGTTCTAGGAAGTAGGTACCATAAGAGACTCTAAATATGGGACTCCTACTTTTCTTTAGCTTGGTTTAGCGACGCAACGGGGGGCACCCCCACCCCCATCGGGGTCGCGCCCCCACACAAAAATCGTAAAGATAACGCGGGGTTGCAGACTCCGCTTGCTCACGCGGGGATGCGCAAGTCACGCGCAAGAGACGACGTAACTCCACACGCATGACGCGCGTCATGTATCAATGATTCATCAATAGAATCAATGACTTACGTCCCGCACTTGCCGTGTGTAACTTGCTTCCACTCCCATCACGAACGCGCAACTCCTTACAGTATGTGTTCAATTTTGAAGTGACGCAATTTGCGGACATGGTGACGATCCTCGTCGGCCCGGTGACAATTTTCGTCATGACGCAAATGACGCACGAAATGACGCAAATGACGCAGGGGCAATTTGCCCCATGACGCCCCGCGTCATACCGCATTTTGCGGAGGGTGACGCATTTTGCGGTATGCCGCATTTTGCGGTATATGAACATAATTTCATAGCAATATTACAGCAACTTTGCGCTGCGCTCAAGTTCCGCGCCGATCGGCCGATAAAGGAACATGAGACAAAAATCAACACTCCTGGCGGCGATGTGGGAATGCGGCGGCGACGCCGACGCGATCCTAGCGCGGCTGGAAAGCGGCGATCTGCAACTAACCGGCAACTTCAAAAGCCGCGAAAGCGAGATCGTCCGCGATGCGCAAGAAGCGCCGCAACCCGGCGATGGAGAAAGGTAAAAATGAAAAGGCAGATGTTTTTGACAAAGCGGAATTTGGCGGATTTGCCCGCCCTTGGCGCGCTGGACGGAAAACCCGCCGAACAGGTGCCGGTGGCGGTCAAGTTTTTTCAGCCGTGGGGTAGTTGGACGTGGTACGCCACGGAATACGACCCCGCCGAAGGCCGCTTTTTCGGGCTCGTGGTTTCGGAAATGTGCCCCGAGGGCGAGCTTGGCTATTTCATGCGGGGAGAATTGGAAGATTATCGCGGCCCCGCCGGGCTCTACATCGAGCGCGATCTTCACTGGAGCGGATCGCTCGCGAAAGCCCGCGAGCGGCGGTACTAGACCGCTCGCGAGAGGCGGCGGGCCGGAGACGGCCCGACCGTCCAGCCGAACGCAGCGCAAAGCTGCGTGTTCTTTAGAAGTCCGATCATTGCCAGTGCGAAGTGCATCTTTGCGCTGCGTCTCCCGTGGCGCGGCCGGGCGCTCAAGTTTCACACGGTTCGGCCGATAAAGGAATCATGGCGCAACACCCCGCGCCGGAGGATTCAAAATGGCACTTCGACACCGTTTGAAGCAAGACACGTTGGGCTGGCGCATTGCATGGCGCGCTCACGAGGGTTGGAGCGGCATCTTCTATCGCGCCCGCTACCACTCCCCCGTCGTTAGGAGTTGCCGCGCTCTGGTGCGACTTTTGAAACCGTGGGGCGAGATCGGCGGTGGAACGGACTGTGACGGGATGCGATATGCTGGAATGTCGCTTCATTGGACACGCGCCGCCGCCGAAGCGGCTATCGAAGAGGGCTACAATCACGCCGAAGGCCTCTACGGTGCCGAGGTCGTTACGGGCCGCGAAGCTCGCGAGTGGGAGGACAGCTACGTGCCGGACACCCGCGACCGATTCGCGGAATCGATGGGATACTAAGCCGCGAATGGCGACGGCGGGCGAGAGCCCGCCGTTTTCGTTTATGACGCAGCGCAAAGTTGCTAGTTAGAATCAACCCCGAGCAATGCCAGTGCGAAGTGTAACTTTGCGCTGCGCTCAAGTTTCGTGCCGATCCGCCGATAAAGTCAATATCAATCAAGGGGAATTCAAAATGAAAGAATATGAGATCCGGGGCGCATCGGGATGCGAGCAAATCGTGCGCGAACGTGCGAACGTGCTTTTGATTGGCGATAGGGTCAACCTGTTCGCCGATCAGCCGGGCGCTCCGTTTGGCTGGGGCACCGTAATCGAAGTGACCGAGGAAGAAGCCGTGGTGGTCCGGCCTTACGTTCACACGTCCGATTTCGAAACGACTTCGGGACTCATCAGCTACATCGGACAGGAGATCACGCGACTCCCCCGGCAGGCGGATCGCGTCTATACGGTCGTTTTCCGCACCACAGTACCCAAGTAGAAGCACCCACCCAAAGCGCCTCCGCATAGCCGAGGCAGAACGGGATTAGCCTCCCGTTGGGTGGCTTTTCGATCGCAGCGCAAAGTTGCATGTCATAATCAAGTCCGATCATTGCCAGTGCGAAGTGTAACTTTGCGCTGCGGTAAAGTTTCGACCGCCCGGACCGATAAGGTAAAGGACGCTGGGAGGATACGATGAAGGCCCGCTACTCTGGACAGTGTTACAAGTGCCACAAAGCGTTTCCCGCCGGGACCGAAATTGATTACTCGAAGCGCGCCCCGCGCGGCAAAAAAACGGCTCACGCCGACTGCACCGAACCTGCCCGCGACTTTTACCCTACTTCGCGCGAAGCCGCTCGCGGCGTAAGCTACGAGGTTCGGACTAGTGGTGGAACTTTCTACCGCAACTGGAACGGGCGTTGCGAAGATGCGCCTTGCTGCGGCTGCTGCACTATCTGAGAGGAGATGCAATGGGTCTTATCATCGCGTGGGTGTCGGTCGCAATGTTTACCGCCGCCGTCTTACGAAGCTGACAACAAGCCCGCCGGGAGGCGGCAAAGAATCGGCCCGCGAGCGAGTGCTCGCGGGCCGTTTCGTTGGCGAACGCAGCGCAAAGTTGCTAGTTAGAATCAACCCCGAGCAATGCCAGTGCGAAGTGTAACTTTGCGCTGCGGCCGAGCGCGACGCGCCGACGATCCGGCTTTCAGGTTTTCCCTAGCCGCCATGCAAAAATACAGTATGCCGAGACAATCGCCGCCATCGCGAGCCAATGGCCCGCCGTCATTTCGCTAAATACCGCGCCGCCGCTCAGAGTCGCCGACAATTCAACCCACATAGTCGTATACTTTTCCTTCGGCAACGTAAAAATGAATTTCGCCGAACCCTTTGCAGATCGCCGTTAGGCTTTCGCCGCCTTCGGGCCAGTCACCATCCCAGAACCCAGCGCCGTGGCCGTTGCGGGTCAGCCAGAAATCGTGCGCGCCCGCTGTGGGGTCGTCGCTCTCATTTAGCATTTTGCCCGCCAACTCTCGGAACCGATCGCAGTCGGCTTGAGCCGCCGCCACGGTCGCGGCGTCAATATCTTCGATGCCATAATTGCGGTCCATCGGATCGCCGCCATCTTCGCGGCTCTCATCCGTAGAACTCCAAAGCGCCGTGGCCAAATACTGTCGCGTGAAATCGTCCATTTCTTGCCTCCGATATTTACCTTATCGGCGAGCCGCCGCGAAACCTTAGCGCAGCGCAAAGTTGCCATAAGAAATCTTGTCGGGGATAAGGATTCCTATGCCAGTGCGAAGTGCAGCTTTGCGCTGCGTTCGACGGCTGGCGAAAGTTGCACATTAGTTGCGTGCTTACGGACCCTCAAGTTTCGGTCGGTTCGGTCGATAAAAGAATCACAGGCGGCAAGAAACGCCGCAACAGGAGAATGTAATGGCACAATTGGGAAACGGCGAGGTTCAGGTAGACCGACCCAGAAACGAAAGCAAAAACGGCGACTCGGGGCGACGCGCCCGCTCGCCCAAGTCCGCCTATCTGCTGGTCGGCGGATCGAGCGACACTTACAGCGTGACTGTAAATTTCGCGACTGGGCATTTCTGCAAGAAGGATGGCGAAAAAGGGGCAATGTGCCAGGGCAACATGAATGGCAAGGCGCGCAACTACGGCCATGTCAGCAAGCGAGACACGCGCAACGCTGTCGAATGGTGCAAGCACGTGAAGGCGGCAATGGCCAACACGGAAGCGCTGAGCGAGGCGCAGGAGATCACGGCGACGACGTTCGGGCGAAAGCAGGAGCCCGCTCCGGTGGCTCCGCCGGTTCCGGTGGCCGTAATCGACCCCGCGATCCGGCTTGCCGAGATCAACACGGAGATGGAGGCGCTTCGCGGTCAGATCGTGGCCGAAAAGGTAGCGGCTTTGTTCGAAGAGCATGGGCGCGAAGCGGTTTTGGAGGCTATCAAAGCCGCGTAACCCAGAAGAAGCCCGCCCCTCTCGTCTGAGAAAGCTTATCGGCTAGACTCGGAGAGGGGTGGGCTTTTGCCTGCTCGTTAACCGGCAACTAATGTGCAACTCCGGCTTTGGCTGAACGCAGCGCAAAGTTGCCAGCTATCCAAACCATGCCAGTGCGAAGGGCAACTTTGCGCTGCGTAAAGCGAAGCGTCGGCGGCGAGCCCGTGGCTCGCCGCCTCCCTCTTACGCCTATGCGCAGCTAAAGCGCCCGCCCCAAAGCGCGTGCGCAGTGTTGGCGGTTCGCGACACCAAGTCGCCGTTCGACAAGCGGCTCAGACCGAACACCGGCCGGACACCAAAAGCCTTCTCGTACACGGTGCGGAACTGATCTTCCAGAAACTTTCGGTCCATTTCATTCTCCTCCGGCGCTTCCCTGCACCGATAACTATTTATCGGCCAAGCCGCCCGAAACTTGAGGACGCAGCGCAAAGTTGCAGCTAAAGTTTCGGGGTCCGTTGCCGATAAATAGTTATCACAGCGGGCAACCGCGAAAGGGGATAATATGACGCAACCTCGCGAGCGCGGGCCGGGTCCGCGCGAGACAATGACGAACATCATGATCCAACGGGTCGAAGCTCGGCGCGCAGCGGGCGAGAACGTTCTTGCTCCATGGCGCATGACGTGGGACCCGAAGGTCGGGCAACCCCGTAACTTGCTGAGCGGGCACCCGTACCGGGGCGCTAACGTGTGGATGACACTCATGGGCGGCTACTCCAGCCCGTTCTGGGTCACGCGCAAGCAGATCAAGCAAATTGGGGGCACCGTCAAGAAGATCGACGGCGAGGCCGAACCCTACACGCCAATCCTCTTTTGGTGGTTTCCCACACCCGAACAGGAAAAAGAGGGCCGGTTCGCGTTCTGCCGGTTTTATCAAGTGTGGAACGTCGCTCAGATCGCTGGGATTGACGGGCACCCGAAACTAGTTTTGGATGCTGTCGAGCCCAAAGATCCGATTGCCGAGGCCGAGGCTTTGCTGAGCAGCTACCTCGGCAAGCCGTCAATCGAACACGGGAAGGTCAAGGCTTGCTACAACCCGAGCGGCGATAATGTGTGGATGCCGGATCGGTCGGTTTTCGAGTCGAGCGAAGCCTACTACCGGGCTTTGTTCCACGAGATGACCCACAGCACCGGGCACCGATCGCGCCTCGGGCGTGATGGTATCGTCAACCCGATCAAGTTCGCAAGCCACGACTACAGCGAAGAGGAATTGGTAGCCGAGATGGGCGCGACGATGCTGGCCGGTTTTGCGGGTATCGGTTCCGAAGAGGCCGACGAGAATTCCGCCGCTTATCTCGATCACTGGCTGCTGAAGCTGAAAGCTGAGCCGAACATGCTGGCGGCGGCTGGCGGCGCGGCTCAAAAGGCCACCGACTTGATCAGAGGAATCAAGTGGGAAAAAGCTGACTAGCACGAAGGTCGAAGGCCCGGCTTCGGTCGGGCCTTCGGCTTCGCTTTACGCAGCGCAAAGTTGCCTACATATTCCAGATTTAGGCTTATTCCACACTCGGAGGAATCACCCGTTTTCTGGAATTAGACGCAGCGCAAAGTTGCGTACCCAGCGCTCAAGTTTCGCACGGCTTGGCCGATAAGCATGACAACCAAAGGGGAGATAAAATGCCGCTACCGAAATCAGGCGAATCATTCGAAGGTGCTCTGGAAAAATTCAGAGCCGCAGCCGAAGGCATCCTACGGACTCACTTCCGGCGTAACGAATTCACATTCGCGATCCCGGTTATCAGGATCGCCAAAGGTGGCCGCAGGTATGCGAAGCTGATCCGATCCGAAAACGATCCTGTGACGGGCGAGCGCCGCAGCTACTCCGAAAGCGTTCACAGCTTCGTGGAAAAGGCCACGGGTGAAATCTTCATGCCCGCAAGCTTCAGGGCTCCCGCAAAGCACGCCCGAGGCAGCATCTACAGAGACAACGGGCGCGACAGCATGAGCGACTCTGCGTCAATTCTCTACCTTCGATAGAGGGCACCATGAGCGAGCGACTCTTAGAAATCAGCACTCGCTACATCTGTGCCGGTTGCGAGTACAGGTGGACCCGTCGGTTTTGGGTGCCGGTTAAAGTTGCAACCGAGTTCGGGCCGGAGATTCACATTCAAGTACCTGCTAGTGTGTCGCCCTGCTGCGGCAGCTAGTCGCTTTAACGCAGCGCAAAGTTACACATTCATTTGAAAGAGCCGCCGGGGCTCACCAGCCCCGGCGTGCTCCGGCTTTTCGCCTCCACCCCTTCCGCGTGAGAACCGCCGGGGGATTGGGTGGACACCCCGACACCGCGACGAATGGCTCCCCACTGAAGGGGCTACCAACCCATCAGCCGCGTTGCATCTATCTTATCGTCCAAGCCCGATGAAACTTTAACGCAGCGCAAAGTTGCACATTAAACTTTCGGGCCGGTTGGCCGATAAGAAAGGTGAAGGGAGGCCAGATGAGTGAAATCACCGATCGGGTCGAGCACGCGAAAAACGTTCGGGTGTTGGCTTATGAAACTCTCCACGTTTACCAGAAGGAACTGCGCGACAGGCGCGCGGAGGAGTTTGCGACAGCCAAAGGCTGCCCCCGATGCCGAGGTCGAGGCTGGGTGGTCACCTGGGACACCCTGGACAGCCTGAGCGGCTGTTACGCCGAGTACGGTACCTGCCCCGATGCCGAGGTCAACGCCGAAGCGCACGGGCCGCACGCGCCGGTCGATCACTCGAAGGCGACGAAGTACGATCACCTCCGGGGTTTCAAGGTCGAGGTCGTCCAGACCGACGTGGAGCGCGAGACCCTGAAAACGCTCCAGCAGGCTGTAGACGATGCAGTTAACCAAGAGGAGTATGCTCAAACTGCAGCCGCTCCCCTAAGGGGACGAATCGTCAAGGTGGTAAAGGGTCGCAAGGTCGCCAAGGGCACCGAAGGCGAGGTTTTCTGGGTCGGCGAGGATCGTTTCCACCACGGCGCGCAGCGAGTGGGTTTCAAGACAGACGCTGGCGACAAGCATTTCACAGCAGCGGGGAACGTCGAGGTTATCTGATCGAGCACCGGCCTTGCAAAAGGTCGGTTTTCGGTTTTGGGGAGGCAGCGCAAGGTTGCTGATAAATAGAGTCATTGGAAAAACACGCAACTTAGAAGATTAAGACACCCCGTTACTCAATACGCAGCGCGAAGTTGCACACTGCTGAATTGCTAGCGCACGCGCAGGCAACTCCAGCCGAAGACGCAGGCTCAAGTTTCGCGCACCGATGCCGATAAGGAAATCATGCAAGGCGAAATCGGTAACAAATCCAAGGGTGGCCGAGAGTGGTCCCGCAAAAGCCGCAAGCTGGAGGACAGCTACGGCCGGGGCATGGCTCACAAAGCCGCCATCGAAGAGCAGCGTTTCGATTGTCAGTGCTTCGCAGTAGAGGAACGCCCCTTCATCAAAGAAGAGGAATGTCCAATCTGCGGGGCAGGCCGAGAGGAGTTGTAATGGAGCACAGAATCAATAACGGATCGGTGGACATAAACGTCCTAGATGGCCGTAGATGCGTCAATATCTCTGTCCACGCCGATACACGGGAAATCAGCGTGTCGGCAAGGTACACGCCCGAAAAAGAGCTTTTTCCGCAAGCCTACAATCGCGATCCATACATCACACTTCACTTCGAAGTAGCAGAACGCGAATTCGATCTACCGCAGAATGAGACTATTCTCGGGAACGTCGTGGAGCAAAACACCTACCTCACCGTATCACAAGCACGCGAGATGAGGGACGCTCTGGATTCGGCAATTCAAGAGCACGACGGACCGACGCTGGCTTCCGCAGGCGTATCAGTTGATCGTATGGGGCTGGATCGAACGGGAGGCAGGGGGCCATACCCTGACCGAGACAAAGCCACAGACGAGGTGCTGTAAATGAACCCTGCAATCGAGTCAACGCTTTTCTGGCTCGCAGCAGCCAGTTTTGGGGCAGCCCTTTTCGGCCCCTTGTTTCTTTAGTTTCGGGCACCGGAGCCGATAAGGAAATCATGACGCGAGAACAAGCCGTGGACGAAGCGACAGCTATCGCCGAGCGCGAGGGCATTCGCATGGTGGTAACGTTCGATCCCTACGCGGAGAACCAAGACGAAACGCAGAACTTCAACTACTTCCCGAAGGCAGCAACAGGAATCTTCAAATACGAGAAAATTAAAGCAACCATCGAACCGGGAGCCTAACGATGAAGGCTACAAAGATGGAGAACCTCGTCCGCATCCTTAACGAAGCTGGTGACTCCCGCACAGTCTTTGTAATTGAGGCCCCACCTGTTCCACATTTACTAGATGTTCATACCGATGAAGGGTATGAGGACGCTCGCCGGAAGGAATCAGAACGTCAACGAAAAAAGATGTTGAAATATCAGAGGTAGCCCGGTTTTGTGTGCTCGCCATCCGAGCCGCAGCGCAAACTTGCGCATCCAACGCTCAAGTTTCACAGCCTCGGGCCGATAAGCTAATCAGAACACGGAGGCAGCATGTATCATTCATTGGTCAATAACAGCGACGAAGGCGACGTGGACGTTTTCGAGGCCGAAAGCGTACGGTGTGTGGATTGCCTAGGCGAGCGCATTCTGCGGAAAGGCGACTGGATGCACGACGACGCAGATCACAAGCTGGGGTGTCTATACGATCGAAACCCGAGCGATGCTCTGTTGCGAGCAGTCAGTATTGGCTGGCACTACGCCTTCGGGACCGAAGGCTACGCTTGGGAAGAGGATCCTGTGGGGCCATTCGTCACCGAAGGCGTGGCGCTCTACCATGCCTCGCGCGAGTATTGGGACAAAATCAATGACGCAGCCGTGGCGTGCGTCGAAGCCTCAAGGGAGTACTGATGAGGTTCGAACGAAGCGAAGCGAAGGTCAAAGCGGTCAGCTACGACAAATGGATAGGTTTGAAGCGCGGAGACCCTCACGGAGACTTCGCCCGAGACGAAGGCGTTTCGTCTCTAGAGTGCAACTACGATCATCTGCGAGTCGTGGGGGTTTTGCCTCACGGGACCAAGATCGCTCCACGTTCGATCGAGGATGCGGAGCATTTCATCGAGTGGCTCAAAGATTGGATCAGCGAAGAGAAGCGGAAAGACGAGCCCGAAGCTTAATATCAGACAGATAGAACCTGTCCGTCGCTCAGCAATACGCAGCGCAAAGCTGCGGAGGCCAGTATTTCTCGGGGTTCACTTCGGGTGTGGACCCACCGCAGCGGCCAAGGGCCATTTGGGTCTAGGATTTTCACCCCATCTCAGGACCCTTCGCCCAGGGACCGCAGCTTTGCGCTGCGGCCCCACATTCGAAGTTTTCGCAATTTTTAGCTTCAATGATTGAAGGTATCTGGAGCGACCCACACCCGGATCAGCTTCACCGGTTTTCTGGGAGCTTTACCTCCATACACCTATTTCAAACTACGAAACCTACCTATCGGCCACACGCGCCGAAACTTTAACAGCCGAATTGTTTTGCACATCTCCTAAGTGAGCACAGGTTGTATTTGTCTTGTCCACCTGCACATCCAAAGCTCAAGTTTGGCCGGTTCTGTCCGATAAGAATGCAACACGAAGGGAGAAATCAAATGGCGCGAATCAGAAAGACATTGAATCTGGCTTCACTCCTCAAGAGAGTGAATCACAAGCTTCTCCATTCGACATGCTCCGGCGACGTGCGGCGCGGCATGGCGGATATTCTCGGAGTCGCTCTCATAGAAGCGAATGTTTACTCCGGCTACGGATACTTGACGCGGGGCGATCTGCAAAAGGTACACAATGGCTGGGAGGATCCCGGCATCGAGTTCCGAAACGCCAAAGGCGAGGCAGTTCTCGCCGATGAGTACTACGCAGACCAGCAAAAAATGGGCATGCTGTCTCGGTACACGAAAACGTACCCTGATGAGTCTAGACGCCACTATTACGTCCACACGGCCCTCTCATCCGATTACCACAAGCTGGCCGACGATGGGGAGAAGTAAATGCGCAGAAGCGAAATCAAGAACCCTCTGGCGAAAATGACCCCAGAGACGCTCAAAAGCGAGTTGGTCAGATCCGTACGGGCCTTGGCAGGATTGGAGGACAAATGCCACTTCCACGCGATCCGCAAAGAGGAGGCTGTCGAAGCGTACAGGTACCAGTTGGGCCGAAAGGATCGGCTGGAACAGGAATTGGCGAGCAGAGCATGACGCGCCGGTTTTACGCGAAGACGCTCACCAATGACGACGGCCGCAAAGTGCGCATAGCCTTCTCCACTGACAATGCAGCTTTCGAGGATTACACCTACGAACGCTCGCGCATCGTCAATGACGCCATGCGCAGGAATGCGGAGGGCGAGCGCTCCGGGCGGCTGATGGATGCCAACGGCAACACCGTGGGCAGTTTTAGGGAGGCAAGATGATGGATTTCGAGTTCGTCTCGGATCTGGAGCTTCTATCCAAGGCCCAGCTTATCGACAAGATTCTGTGGGCTGAAGCTGTGAAGGCTTTGGAGTCAGATTTGGCCGGTTAAGGCCGGTTTTGGGCTTTAATGGGTCAAGTTTGACCGGTTATCGCCGATAAGAAAGTTTGAAACCGCAGTTTGGTCCACCAAAGGAATGATTCGCCATGCATACAATGGCCAAGCTGCACATTCATAGGGAGGCAACATGAACCGAATAGAGAAGCTCGAACAAGCCGTGAAACTCATTCTCGCGATCGACGAAAACAGCAATAACCTGCAAGAGTTTCGCGACCCCGATCCGTCTCCGTACCCTCCCGGTTACTCGCCGTCCGACTTTTCGCCCGTGGCCATGGCGCACCGTCAAGGTGGTGGAAGGCCCAAGCCGGAAACCGTGAAGCTGGGTCCCAAGACGCGCCAGCAGTTGCAAGAGGCACTGGACGAGCCCGCGTGGGCTTCAATCCTTTGGTTGATGAAGACGCTGAGGAAATTCAGCGGCGAGATCCGGCCAGCATCGGATGGAGAATAGACGGTTTTAAGGTCAAGTTTGGGCTAATTTAACCGATAGTAGGGTGAGGGGAACGGATTTAGTGCGGTGGCCAGCAACAATAAATAGGCTGCCCTTCCTTCCCCGAACCTGAAAGGAATGAAATGCCGACACTAGAGACATTCCCTTATTTCAATCACGGTGGCGTTCAAAAGGCCGAGCAGTTGGCGCGTGAGTGGGCTGGTGTGGTCACAGGTATCCTTGGCGGATCCACGCCCTACGGGCGCAAAGCGCGAAGACCGGAGCCGCCGAGGAATCCAACCAAGCGCGCGGCGCGCAAGCGAGTCAAGCGCTCCCGTCGCCAGAACCGGAGGAAGTGATGTAAAATGGAAACGTATTTCAGGTCCTCGAAACAAGCCCAGCGGCTGAAAGAGCAAAGGAAAAAGAACCACGATCAGGCGGATATTGAGCGCTCCGATAAAGCGATGGATAAACGGGAGAAGGATCACGCCGGGAAGCCGTCCAAGCCCTACGTGCCGTGGCACAAGAAAAGAAAAGGTCATCGTGGGGATCCGAAGAGCTGGAATAGGCACCGGGGAGAAAGGTACCGGGGGCCCGCCGCCTTTCAAAATCACAGAGAACCACACATAGCCGGTGGCTTAATGTCCAAGATACTGTACATTAACCGGGTTTATGTACAGTATCTTAGACATTATATTAAGCAGGTCCTTTGCTCGCGTGAACTGCCACAATGCGGCTGGCCTCTTAATTGGCAGGTTGACGAATTGTCAACCTGCCTAGTTTCGCAGCGCAAAGCTGCCTAGCTGGGTCCATCGTGGATATGAAACCACCACTGCACTGGCCCAGTTGCTAAGCAGCGCAAAGCTGCGTGTTTCGCAGCGCAAAGTTGCCTGCCCATGAGCGTCACTGACAATTTTCGTCAGTGCCGTTTTTCGTCATGACGCGGCGCGTCACGCAACAAGTGGGACATTTAGCCACAGGGACATATCTCCACATGCGCAACGTTCAACCGTGCAACGGCAAATTTTAGAACTAACTCCTTGAATTCATTACACAATTAGCCGGTGGGTAAATGTGCCACAGGTACATGTGCCCAGTGCGCAATTTATTTCGTAGCCCATCGTGCCACTGTGTAAATGTGCCACAGTGCAACTAACGCGCAAGCTACCGGCAAGTTTTGGGGCAGAATGTCTCATGTCACATCTAACTGGTGGCCTGTACCCCAATTCACCCCAATTAATCGGTTATCTAGTGCTCTAGAGGTCGCTAAGGGCTTTAGAGGCTGGTAAACAGTGGCCGGTTAACCCCTTCGGCTAATTAGGCCAAAATAGCCGGTTTTAAGGCTTAATTAGAGTGGTTTTTGCAGATTGGTGAACCCACATTATATGATCGTACGCAACTAGAACGCAGGTTTCCAACCGCCTGAGCGAATCCGAGCCTGCTCTGGGTAGGTTGTACACCTTATCCCACTTCGCCCCACAAATGTCCTTTTGTGTGGGTTGCTGTGTGGGGTGTTTTGGCCGGATTGTTGGCCGGATTGTGCCGGTTAACGGTTCAACCTAGACACACTCGGTCACGTTTCGGCACTCTATCCGATATGGTGGTTATGACCCCTCAGAAACGCCGTCGCGGCAATTCGTATTTCTCTAGTTTTCAGTACCCAGCCACTCACCCCAAACCTAGAGCAGTTCGTCCAATGGATAGAAGAGCGATGCTTAGTTTCACGTATATAGCGTTTCTTAAGGCGTGAAATATCCACGAGATCCGTGGGCGGGCTCCCACTCAAGTTTCAAGGGCTCCTACCGATAGCGAAGCAGGGTCCACGGAAGCCGTGATTTTCCAACCAGCCACTGGCCCTGCAAGCTAAGGGAGCCCGGTCCACGGCCGAAGTGCTTATCCATGATTTTTGTGGCCGGGCTCCTCAAGTTTCGGGCACCTTAGCCGATGAGTACTGGACATGAGAGCGCTAGCCAAACGAGTCTACATAGAGTGCTGCAATCTCCGGCAACTAGCTCACCAATCCCCCAAGGGGTCTGGCGACTACAGGATCTTTTGCCGCAGTTGCGGGCAAGAGAAATGGAAATAGGGATCCGGTAATGGAGATCGTGGCCTGGGTTGTCGGTGCGCTGTGGTGCGCAGGGGTTTGCACGGTCCTGCCACGTGGATTGGACGGCAACTCAAGTTTCGGGGGCACCTTAAAGTCATGATCGAGTTTTCGGTTCGGCCTTGGACGAGTTGGCCCGAGCCCATGCAAACGAAACTCCAGGGGCTCACGTTCATTATTGAATTCCCTCTTTACGCCGAGTTAGCTGTCAGCGGAATGCTTTGGTATTGTAAACTGTACCCCGACTTGCTCGAAACCTGGGTAGCTCTACTGGACGGCGAACCGATCGGCTGGGCCTTGCGGGTACACACGACGTTTGAGGGCGGTAAAGGCTGGCCTTTGAACATGAGGCCTCTAGAGGGCGAAACCATGCTCTACGTTCACTCCGATCATCGCCGAAAGGGCGTCGGCCGGGCCTTGCTGGCTTTGGTTGAACAGGATCGCGGCCCCGGGCTGGCAATACCCTGGGATGATGCCAGCGAGGACTTCTACAGCAGTCTGGCCCATGGCTGGGAAATGCTCCGGGAACCGGATTACTCAAGTTTGGAGCAGTCTGGCCGATAAGAAATGACATGGGAGGATCACCATGAGCGCTAGCCCGAAAGTATCAATTACCCAGTCCGAGGTAGACGGGCATTGGGTCGTGCAAATTGATTCCGACGAAAACGAAGATACGCACGCCTCAAGAGGCGAGCCGCAAATGAGGGTTTACCTCAATGATGCGTGTCTATACGAAAACCCCGAATTCCCGGCAGGTGAGGTTCATGTTTGATCCTGACAGTCATGAAAACTCATCTGGATAGTACTGGTATTCGGATGGTTCGGATTTCGTCTCTTCTTTCGACGATGTTGGAAGCGTAATAAAGTAACAATCACTTTCTCGGACGACGAATAGGAAAAGGTAGGTCAATAGTGACCACAGCACGCAAATATATCGGGTACCATCCAAAGCAAGACCTACCGTTTCAGCGTGGAGATACCGTCAAAATCCCCAAGGGGACGATGGTTTCGAATCTGCGAACCGGTGAGAAACCTGCCGGTCGATCCTACACGGTCAAGGTGGATCACATTCTCCAAGGTGCTGAATACCTGTCACTTACCGATGGGAAGGTGGTTGACAATCCGAAGGTATGCTGGCCGGGCTCTGGGGGCTACTGGTCCCAAGTCGATATAAACGATATTCTGGAGGCGAACGATAAATGAGCGAATTGTCGGGCGAAAAGCATTCTCAAGCCATCGAAGCCGCTTGGATGGTTTTCGGGGATTCAATCGTCGAAGCCAAACTGACTGGCCCCGAGCGGCAAGCCTCGGGCTATCGCGGACTGGGAGCGAGAAATCGTCGCAACCGACGCCGCTATTCAGGAACTAGAGGCGGAGCAAGAGGCGGAGGATAACTCCGCTGCCTACGAGAAAAATCCAGCCGAGTTTGGCCGGTTACGGGAGGCAACATGAAATTGGCAGAAGTGGCACACATCACAGAAACTCGAATCGAAGACAGCAAAACTATCAGCGGGGCCTTCTCCGCTAGTTTCGACGGGCTCAGCATCCGGGGCGGCGGCGTACTGACTGGCGCAGTCGGGTTCGGGGCGAGCAAGCGTGAGGCGCGCAAGTGGCTCGCTCTGAAAGTGAGCGAAAAGACCGTAATTGCGAGCCGCGACGGCGTTCGGACGAATTTTCCCCTGCCCAAAGTCACCCCGTAGGACTCAAGTTTCGAGGGTCTTGGCCGATAAGAATGCCATAGGAGGCGACGACGTGAGCACACGAGGATTGATCGTATTCGTAGGGGCGGATCGCAACGGGGTCTTGAGGGGCTTTCGGCTCTACCAGCACTGTGACAGCTACCCTACCAACACCTTGCCGGTGATTCGGGACACGATCCGCAAGGCCGAAAAGCTGGCCGTCAAGGGTCGCGAAAGGATGCGAGACGATTCCTACTCCGTAACCCCCGAAATGCTGGCCGGGCTCTACGTGGGCGAGAATACCAGCGTATTTGGCATGGGAGCGCGCATCGAAGCCTATTCGGCTCTGGAAACGCTCGAACGGGACGAAATCGTTGGGCTTTTGGGCAGCCAATTCGATCTGGAGTGGATCTACGTCGTGGACACAGATCTCAACTCTGTGAACGTCTACGGGGGCGGCTACACGGGCGCATCGCCTGGGACATTCATAGACGCGGGCACCGTGGAGCCTTTGGAGTACGTCCAAAACTTGACTGAAAAGTACCAAGAACGCGAAGCCAAGAAGATTACGAGCGCCAAGCGCTCGCTCGCGCGGCTGGGCTGGCCGGTAAACCGTCGAGTCACTGTGGACATGGCCGGACCGAGCCGGGCGTAGGACTCACAAACAAAGGGAAATCGAATGGCCTTTACACCGAAAGAAGAAATGAGGAATGCTGCCGACGTGGCGAACGCTGAGATCGTCCACGCACAGATGCCAAATGCCGCCGCGCAGATTATGATGACGGAGAGTCTCTTGGTCACAGGTTTTGGAATGCTTGGGACCATCCTCGAAGAGATCCTCCGGGCGGTTAAGGATCTGAGAGACTGACCACAATGGCTCCGATCCAAGGCTTCGGACCGATAAGAAATTGTCAAGGGAGGCCGCGTAATGGAAATTGATATTCCCAGGGAAGGCTACTG
>SDBT01003341.1_pt1 | contig 27836 bp, 30 predicted proteins | sample 2277101 | NCBI WGS metagenome assembly SDBT01 (sample SAMN10404973, study PRJNA504765) | marine sediment metagenome | isolation source: marine sediment core GS10_PC15, 103 cmbsf | place: Arctic Ocean: Southern Knipovich Ridge | collected 2010 | reverse complement strand
ACCGAGTCCGTGCTCAATAACAAAGAGAATACTCTGCGAGTCCTGGATAACACCATTACTACCCTGCGGAAACTGCGGGTGTACATTGAAAGCCAGGATAGTGACGCTCTTGAAAATTATTTGGAGCAGGCTTATAAAGGACGCCAAGCATGGTGGCAGGAACGTCAATCCGGCGATTGGCTCAGATTGGAAGGTTTACCAGCCGTAGACTATCCTTCCTCTCCGGGTATTTTCGGTCGCTTACTTGGACTTGGTCGCAGGACGAAACCGAAGGAATAGTTGTCAACGGATTTCTTTTTCAAGTTACCAATCAGAAACCCTTTTAAAAGGACTACAACTAGATCATACGAGGTGAAAATGTCTTCAAAACTCCAGTATATCCAAGATGAACTACAGAACCTTAAAGACAGTGGTCTTTACAATCGCATCCGGACACTCAGCTCACCTCAAGGAGCTTGGCTGATCGTGGACGGAAAACGCACATTAAACTTCTGCTCCAATAATTACCTGGGGCTTGCCAACCATCCACACGTGACCCAGGCGGCTCGAGAAGCAGTTGTAAAATATGGGGTTGGTCCGGCTGCTGTGCGCACGATAGCGGGCACAATGGGGATTCACCTGGAGTTGGAGCAAAGGATGGCGGCTTTTAAGGGTGTGGAAGACGCGATAACATTCCAATCCGGCTTCAATGCCAATCTAGCAGCAATCCCAGCCTTAGTAGGCAAAAGTGATGTCATCTTCTCAGACGAACTTAATCACGCCAGCATTATCGACGGCTGCCGGTTATCCAGGGCGCGCGTCGTTCGCTATAATCACTGCGATCCCATCGATCTGAGTAGAGTATTAAAAGAACAACGTTTTGATTTCCCGCACGCGCTGGTGATCACGGACGGCGTGTTCAGCATGGACGGTGACATCGCTCCGCTTGACGAAATCTACGCCGTAATACAGGATTATGACGCTGTCCTGATGGTCGACGATGCGCATGGTGAGGGCGTCCTCGGTCGCGGTGGGCGCGGTATTGTCGATCACTTCGACCTGCACGGCAAGGTCGATATTGAGGTTGGCACGTTATCTAAAGCATTCGGTGTGGTCGGAGGTGTGGTAGCGGGAAATTCGTTAGTTGTGGAGTGGCTGCGCCAGCGTGGGCGCCCCTTCCTCTTCTCCTCCGCGATGACTGTTCCCGATACGGCTGCATGCCTGGCATCCCTCGATTTGTTGGAACAATCGACCGAATTGGTGGACAGGCTGTGGGATAATACGCGCTATTTCAAAGCTGAAATGCGAGATATGGGATTCGACACCGGTGGCAGTGTGACACCGATCACACCGGTTATGTTAGGAGAGGCCCCGCTTGCCCAGCAGTTCAGCCGAGAATTATTCGAAAGCAGCGTGTTCGCAATGGCGATTGGATATCCGACTGTGCCGCGCGGCAAAGCTCGCATCCGAGTGATGATTTCAGCCTCCCACGCGCAGGATGATCTGGATTTCGGTCTGGAAGCGTTTCGATTAGTTGGACGAAAACTGGGCGTAATTGCTTGATTTGTCGGGATGAACCTTTGCTTCCAAATCTGTGTATAGACTATAGACAGTAGCTAAGATATGCATGTTACCCGGAATCTGCTTTTTCCAAGAATGGGTCAATCACCGGGTTCGTACCTGCCCAGATACAGCTTGCTTTGCCTTCAAGATTGCACATTACCGCACGTGAACATCGATGGGCAATAACACGCGGTGATTGGTCGGGAAGCAGTTCCGGCGGATAGATCAGCTCAGCTTCGAGGGCAACTTCCTCACTCACATGGTGACAGAAGCTAATTTTAATGGGCTGCCATATTTTTTCCGCCATTCTATACCTCCAAATTATCTTTTTTCGATTATACTTTGGAGCATGCGTTAGAGGAAGTGCCAGGTGTCATGAAATATTTGGACAAAATGCGTCTTTTATGTGAAACATTGCGTGTTTATCCAAAGGGTCACATTTTGACCCAGTTCCCGAATTCATGTTGACATCTGGCTACCCTTACGTATAATTGGTAAATATCCACATCCAATTGTTTGTTTATGAAAGGAGGTGCAATGGTTCCAAAGTCATAAAAAATGCTTCCAACTTAAAAATAAAAAATAAAATTAAAAATAGAGGAGAAAAAATGAACCGCAAATTGTTTTATACACTAGGGGCACTTGTGCTCATGCTCAGCATGATCTTGGCTGCCTGCGCACCGGCAGCAACTGAAGCACCAGCGGCCGAAGAACCAGCGGCTGAAGAACCAGCAGCCGAAGAACCAGTGGCTGAAGAACCAGCGGCTGAAGAACCAGCAGCCGAAGAACCAGCAGAGACTGAAGAGCCTGTTGAAGAGATGGAACCGGTGGCGTTCATCTTCGGTCGTGGCGGCGACTCTGTGCAGCTTGATCCTGCCATCGTCACCGATGGTGAATCCTTCCGCGTGACCGGACAGTGCCTGGAACCGCTCTACCAGTACGAGCAAGGCTCAACCACGCCCGTTCCTGCTCTGGCAACCGAATGCACGGCCAACGAAGAAGCCACCGAGTGGACCTGCAGCCTGCGCGAAGGCGTCACATTCCACGATGGAACTGATTTCAACGCCGATGCAGTGATCTTCAACTTCGAACGCTGGAAGAATACGAGCCACGCTCAGCACTTCGAAAGCCAGGTATTCGAATACTACGAATACATGTGGGGTGGTTTCGATGACGTTAGCGTAATCACCTCTGTAGAAGCGGTAGATGACCTGACGGTCAAGTTCATGTTGAATGCACCATTGGCTCCTTTCCTGGCCAACCTGGCCATGGATATGTTCGCCATTTCCAGTCCTGCGGCTGTTGAAGCTGCTGGTGAGGATTACGGCACCCCCGCAGCGGGTTGTGTGGGAACCGGCCCGTTCAAGTTCGTCGAATGGGTCGAAGGCGACCACATCACAGTCGAAGCTAACGATGACTATTGGGGCGGTCGACCGACGGTCGACCAGATCATCTGGCGCGTAATCCCCGATGACTCAGCCCGATTCCTGGCTCTTCAAGCCGGCGACATTCACGGCTTCGAGCAGGCTGTCGTCGAAGACCTGGAGACAGCTGAAGCCGATCCCAACCTGTATGTCGAGACCAGACCTGCTTTGAACACAGGCTATCTGGCATTCAACTACAAGATTGAAGAATTCAAGGATCCTAAGGTCCGTGAAGCTGTTGCCCATGCAATCAACCGACCAGGCCTTGTAGAGAATTTCTACGGCGCTTATGGTGAAGCGGCGATGAACTTCCTGCCCCCGTTGATATGGGGTCACAACGATGCAGTTGAGGACTGGACCTACGATCCAGAGCTCTCCAAGCAACTGCTCACCGATGCCGGATTCCCGGACGGCTTGAGTGAAGTTACAATCGCTGAAGACATCACGGATGCCGAAGGCAACGTGACGTATGCTGCTGGCGACAAGATCCCGCTGACTCTGTACTACATGCCCGTAACTCGCTTCTACTATCCGAGCCCGAAAGAGATCGGCGAAGCCATGGCTGCCGACCTGGCTAATGCTGGCATCGAAGCCACGCTCGAGCTGGCAGGTGACTGGTCGACCTATCTAGGCTTACGCCGTGAAGGTCAACTCGTCGGTCTGTACATGCTCGGTTGGGGCGGTGACAACGGTGACCCGGACAACTTCCACAACTACTTCTTTGGTTTCAGTGGTGATGACAAGGTTGATGCAGACGGGGTGGTGATAGATGATCCCGCCGCGTGGGTCAAGGCACCGGACGGTCGCGAGGGCTGGTATGCCAATACCGAAGTAGCATATCTGCTCTACCAGGCGGCTATCCTTCCGGACCAGGCTGCACGCCAGGCAATCTACGAACAGGTCGAGCAACTGCTGCACGACGACGTGGCTCGATTATGGATTGCTCACAACAACACTCCGCTCGTATTCTCTTCTGCAGTGAGCGGCTATATCCCGCAGCCTGTAGGCGCTGACTACTACGAATTTGTAGAAATCGCCAAGTAGCCTGCACTACCTGCGAGGTTGTAAGAACAAACAAAACCTTATGAAGTCTATACGGGGGGGCGGCAAGTATCCGCCCCCCCGTATTAATAGTAAGGAGGGTAAACTTGAGCAGATATATATTTCGCAGGCTCGTCGCGGTAATCCCTACGATAATTGGGATTACTTTCGTCATTTTCATGTTCCAGCGCCTCATCCCCGGCGACCCTGCTATCGCCATGCTGGGAGAGCATGCGGCAAAAGAAAACGTAGAACGTATCAGGGAACAGCTTGGGCTCAACCGTCCGGCTTTCCTCGACCGCGAAGCATTAAAACAAGGCGATATTGCGGGCTTTTTCGACAGCCAGTACATCAACTATCTCGGTCGCCTACTGCGAGTTGATCTGGGTACATCCATCCACCGCCGGATTCCGGTGGCTGAAACCCTTGCCATAAGATTCCCGGCGACTGTTGAACTTGCTGTCGTAGCAATGTTCATCGCTATCGTTGTCGGTCTTCCGGCCGGCATTGCCTCGGCTGCCCGCCGCAATTCTCTCCTGGATGGCACTACGATGGTCGGCTCGCTTATAGGAGTGTCTATGCCTATCTTTTGGCTGGGACTGATGTTGATCATGATTTTTGCCGTTTATTTGAAGTGGCTGCCAGCGGGCGGGCGTCTAAGCGTGGGTACGGGTCTCGAATTAAAGACGAATTTCGTACTCATCGACAGCCTGATAACCGGTAACATCCCTGCTTTCATAGATGCGGTCCAGCATTTAATACTGCCCTCGATCGCTTTAGCGACCATCCCAATGGCGATCATTGCCCGTATGACGCGCTCCAGCATGCTGGACGTGCTGCAAGAGGATTACATTCGTACAGCGCATGCCAAGGGCTTAATGGAACGATTTGTACTCTTCCGCCATGCTCTAAAAAACGCGTTTCTGCCGATCATCACAATCATCGGTCTCCAGGCAGGCACACTCTTAGCCGGTGCTGTTTTAACTGAAACCATCTTTGCCTGGCCTGGAATTGGCAGATGGATATATGATTCGATTCTCGCTCGTGATTACCCTATTGTGCAGGGAGGCACCCTGCTGATCGCCCTATTGTATGTATTCATCAATTTACTTATCGATATATCCTACGCATATCTTGATCCGCGCATTAAATACGATTGAGGGTTAAATGACTGAGATCACACCTGATGAACTTGGAATAACCGATTTCGCGGTGCGCGAACATCGCTCGCTGTGGGGAGACGCCTGGCGGCGTTTGATCTCAAGCAAAACCGCCCGCATAGGTATGGCAATTGTGGCTTTATTTGTATTAACCACTGTTCTATCCCACTTCTTCTGGGATTACAACCCAAAAACTGACCTTAATTACTCCCTGAAGCTCAAGCCCCCCAATCTGGTTCCCACAGAGGAAGTTCCCTCCATTCACCCCTTTGGAACAGACAAACTGGGACGAGATATCTTTACGCGCGTTATACACGGCGGTTGGAACTCGCTGCGAGTTGGGCTGGTGGCAGTTAGCATTTCCCTGATCATCGGAGGAATATTGGGTTTACTATCCGGGTTTTACGAAAGTATAGCCGTCACATCACTCGAACGAGCGTTTCTATTAGGATTAATTGGTCTTCTGCTCGGGTTCTTACCAGCCTGGATCGCAGCCCAACCGGTCCAGATATTTCTTTTCGCTGCGCTGGGAGCGTTTGGTGGAATATTCGATCAACTTTTAGGCGGCAGACCAGGTCGCTTTCTGCTATTTGGCGGACTGGGATTGCTGATTGGCGGAGGGTTGGCTTTATTGGTCGCTCCATTTGTGGCGCTCGTGTGTGGAATATTGGGTCTGATGATAGGTTTCCTTCTCGCCCTCCAATTGGGAGGCAGAGCTTTTTCCTCTATCGTTATGCGGGGGATGGACATCATCCTGGCTTTCCCCGGCTACCTGCTGGCAATCGCGATCGTCGCTTTCCTAGGACCCGGCCTTGAAAAAGGGATGATTGCAATTGGAATTGTCGGTATTCCAATCTATGCCCGCGTTGTGCGATCGTCGGTTTTATCGGTCACTCAAAAAGAATACATTTTAGCCGCCCAATCCATTGGAGAGGGTCACGGGCGGATCATCTTTCGCAATGTCTTCCCGAATATTCTATCTCCGATTATCGTTCAATCGACAATGGGGCTGGCTGGCGCAATTTTGTCAGCAGCCGCACTAGGCTTTTTAGGTCTTGGAGCAATACCACCAATTCCAGAATGGGGGGCAATGCTGGGCGACAGCTACCGGTATTTAACCAGCGGCGCATGGTGGGCAGTAATGTTCCCGGGAATTGCGATCATGTTGAGTGTTTTGGGTTTCAACCTACTGGGAGACGGTCTGCGGGATGCGTTGGACCCCAAGATGCGCACCTAGGATTGTGCACCTGTGGAAATCCATCCTCCCTTATCCGAGACATATCACCGATATTCATAAGGATTAATATGGCAGTATTGCTTGATCTCAAAGGTTTAATAACGCGCTTCTACACCGACGACGGGGTTGTACATGCCGTGAACGGTATCTCTTATAAAATGGATGAAGGAGAGACACTTGGAGTCGTTGGAGAAAGCGGCTGCGGGAAGAGCGTGCATGCGTTGTCCATAATGCGCTTGATCCAAAGCCCTCCCGGTAAGATCGAAAGCGGGGAGGTTATTTTTCACGGTCACGATCTGCTCAAAATAAGTGACAACGAGATGCGCAGCATTCGCGGCGCTCAGATTGCCATGGTATTCCAAGATCCAATGACCTCACTTAATCCAGTCTTCACAGTAGGTTTCCAGATTTCCGAAGCTCTAATGCTGCATCAGAACATGGATAAAAAAGAGGCATACGAAAGATCAGGAGAATTATTGACAACTGTCGGTATCCCGGAAGCCCGGCAGCGGTTGGATGACTATCCTCACCAGTTTTCAGGTGGGATGCGCCAACGGGCAATGCTCGCGATGGCGCTCTCGTGCAACCCCAGCCTGCTGATTGCCGATGAGCCCACGACTGCACTCGATGTGACCATCCAAGCCCAAATTGTGGAGTTGGTAAAAAGATTGCAAGGTGAGCTTGGTATGGCGGTGATGTGGATCACGCACGACCTGGGAATTATTGCAGAAATTGCCCAAAAGATCAACGTTATGTACGCCGGATATATCGTCGAACGAGGAAGTGTAAGGGATATATACAAACGGACCCGCCATCCTTACACCATTGGATTATTAGGATCGCTACCCCGTCTAGATGAGGCGCCAGGTACAAAATTGGTATCCATTCCAGGCTTACCACCTGATTTAGTAGAGCTCCCTAAAGGATGCCCCTTTGCCGCTCGCTGCACCTATAGGATCGACCAATGCCTGGAAGAAATGCCGCCTTTAGTTCCTTCTGATGGATTGGATCACGTAGTTGCTTGTTGGCGATGGGAAGAAATTGCAGGGAGGAATGAACAATGACGAACGAAGAACAAGCATTGATCCAAGTTCGGAACCTAAAAAAATATTTCCCCATCTACCGAGGATCTATCATACAGCGACACGTTGGAGACATTAAAGCAGTAGACGGCGTCAGTTTCGATATTTATCCTGGAGAGACTTTAGGTCTTGTCGGCGAATCAGGCTGCGGAAAAACCACCACCGGACGAACCATCCTTCAACTTTATGAACCAACGGACGGGCAAATCGTTTTCGAGGGCGTTGATTTGACGACACTCAAGGAAAATGATCTGCGCAGGATGAGGAGTCATATGCAGATGATATTCCAGGATCCATATGCCTCTTTAAATCCACGCATGACTGTAGGTTCAATTATTTCCGCACCCCTTGAAGTGCACAAAGTCGCCCGAGGAAAGGAAAAACGGGAACGGGTAGATGAATTGCTCGAATTGGTAGGACTCAATCCTGAATTCGTCAACCGTTACCCGCATGAATTCTCCGGTGGGCAACGGCAGAGGATCGGCATCGCGCGCGCACTTGCCCTCAGCCCTGACCTGATCATCTGTGATGAACCGATTTCGTCGTTAGATGTCTCCATCCAGGCGCAAGTTGTCAACCTGCTCGAAGACCTACAGGAACAGCTTGGGCTGACGTATCTCTTTATCGCCCACGACCTCAGCATGGTGCGCCATATCAGCGATCGGATGGCGGTCATGTACCTGGGCAAGATCGTCGAAATGGCGGATCGAGATGAAATCTACCTGCACCCGCTGCATCCTTACACTCAAGCGCTGATGTCTGCAGTACCCGTACCAGACCCGGATATCGCTGAAACACGCCACCGGATCATCCTGGAGGGTGATATCCCCAGCCCAGCAAACCCGCCAGTCGGATGTAACTTTAATACCCGCTGCCCAATCGCTAGAGAAATTTGCTTCCAGGAAGAACCATCGTACCGGGAAATCAAAGGCAACCACTGGACAGCCTGCCATTTTGCTGAGGATTTCTTGTAACTGTAATACCAAGACCGCCATAAGAGCGATAAGAACTTTACCAATAGTGCCATGTCCCGATTTTGCCAGCTTAATGGGACATGGTTTTTACTTATACAGCCTTTGACATTCTTCATCCCCACGACTACAATGGGGAGTGTAATAGGATAACGAAAACCGTTTGCATGGAGTGTGTATGAGCGCCTGGTCGGGAAAATATGTGATCGGTTTGACCGGCAACATAGCCACGGGCAAGAGCGTAGTGCGAAAAATGCTTGAACACTTAGGAGCATTCGGCATCGATGCTGATACCTTGGCTCATCGCACTATCGCTTCAGGAGCCCCAGGCTTCCAACCAGTGTTAGAAGCATTCGGAGAGGGGATTCTAGACTCTAGTGGCGAGATCGAGCGCTCTAAACTTAGCCAGATAGTATTTCACGATAAAGATGCACTGGCGCGGTTGGAGTTAATCATCCACCCGCTCGTTAGAGAGGCTATCGACGCCTTAATCAATCGATCTGGGCACAAGGTAATCGTCCTTGAAGCCATCAAACTGATCGAATCGGGTTTGACAAAAAAATGTGATTGCCTGTGGGTCAGCACTGCTCCCCAAGAGCTGCAGCTCGCCCGCTTGATCAAAAATCGTGGTCTGAGTGAGATGAATGCTACCCAAAGGATAGAATCACAGCCCCCACAGAGTGATAAAATTGCTGCTGCTGATATTGTGATATATAATGACGACTCTTTTGAAAATACCTGGAGTCAGGTTAAAAAAGCATGGTTGGGATTATTCGAGAAGCCGCGTATTAAGAAACCCAGCCCAGAAGTGTACCAAATTGGTAACATCAAGGTCCTCCGATATCTGCCTGACCAGTGTGCTGAAATTTCTGGACTTATCTCTCAACTTAGCGATGGGGAAGTAAATCCCACCCCTCAAGATATCATGGCTGCCTTTACAGAAAAAACCTTCCTGGTCATGAAATTCGGCGATAATCCAGCTGGTGTGGCGGGTTGGAATGATAAAAATCTAGTCGCAATCAGCGACGAAGTCCACCTGGGAGTGGATTTACCAATCCTAAACTCATTATATGAATTTGTGAGAGCAATTGATTCAATATCTGAGAGGCACCAATGCGAAATTTCGCTCCTCTACCTGACCGACAAATTAGCCCATCACTTTGCTGGATTAACACCTCTTGGATACAAGGTGCAAAATCCAGAGGACCTCGAAATTCAAGCTTGGAGAGAAATCGCCATTTCCTTCCAATCTCCTGAGACAGTTTTGTTCAGCAAACAATTGCGGCAAACGTCTGCGGTATGAGAGCCTTCTGATTTTTTATAGATGAACCAATCTGGAGTTCACACGCGTGCCTGAATTTATCAACAACATAGCTACGAATATAGTCTTTATTTTCGAGCGTCTAAACTGGATGAGTGTAGTTGACCTGATCCTGGTTATGGCAGTGTTCTTCGGGATATTATTGCTATTGCGCGGCACTCAAGCTATGGTATTGCTTCGTGGAGCCCTGTTATTAATCACCTTGATCGGATTATTGGCATCATTAGAGGTGCTGCCAGCTTTCTCATGGCTTGTAAGAGTGGCTCTGCCTGCTATCTTGTTAGCCATACCAGTTATCTTTGCTCCAGAAATAAGGCACGCCCTCGAACGATTAGGGCGAGCGGGAACAATTCTGCCCACCAATAAGTCATCCAAAAATATGCAAGATACGATTAATGCAATCGTTTATGCGTCTGCACGGCTTTCAAACCGCAAACATGGAGCTTTGATCGCCATGCAGCGGCGCGACTCCCTGAAAGAATATGTACAGACCGGGGTGTACATGAACGCCGTCGTATCCCCGGAATTACTATTACAAGTGTTCTACCCCAACACCCCATTGCACGATGGGGCAGTAATCATTTCGGGCTCCTGTCTGATTGCTGCTTCCTGTGTCATGCCCCTATCCGCCAGCGGTGTACTAACCGAATCCCCGGAAAGGCAGATGGGGCTGCGCCACCGGGCGGCACTGGGTATATCCGAGGCAAGCGACGCAGTTGCCATTGTGATTTCGGAAGAGACCGGTTCGATAACCGTCGTTCATTCCGGGAGGATGATTAGACGCCTTGATGCTGAGCGCCTGGAGAATGTGCTGAGAGCATTCTTTAAACCGCCACAGCCTAGTGGATTGTTAGCGTCAGTGTCCCGTTTTTTCCCCGGAACGGGTGCAAATGACCAAAAGGATTCATAAATGTACGCTTCCATATTTCGGTGGCTATCCAAGAACATAAGCACACTACTGCTTGCTTTGATCCTGTCCGTGGTCGTATGGGTATCGGCAGTTGTTACGGCCGACCCTAATGAAGAACACATCTCACGCCCTGTAAGGATCGAAGTAGTTGGGCAGGATCCAAAATTACTGCTGATAGGTGAAATCCCTGAAACGGTACGGCTCACGTTAAAGGCTCCCAGGTCAATATGGAATGAGCTGAATGACAACCCCAAATTAATTCAAGCCTGGATTGATTTATCCGGTTTAGAACCCGGAGAACATAATGTCGAGGTAAGAACAAGTGTAGATATCAATCCAATCCGGTTTGTCAATGTTGATCCTCAGGATATACGTTTGATCCTGGAACCATTAGCAGCTGGTAGTTTCCCAATCGAACTCAGTGTGAACGGAGAGCCGCCATTAGGTTATAAAAAAGGGACGGTATTACTTGAGCCAAACGAAGTCACAGTATCCGGTCCAGCATCTTCTGTAGAGAAAGTAGCACTAGTGCGCTCAAATATTGATGTCTCCGGTGAGACCGAAACTCTTCAAAAAACCATCCCAGTTGAAGTGGTGGATGAGAACGGCGAAACAATCCACGATGTGACGGTCACACCTAATGAAATAAGCGTCACCCAACCGATCAACCTACTAGGTGGTTTTAAAAATGTTGTCGTCAAGGTGACCACCACAGGTCAGGTCGCAAATGGTTACCGCCTGACAAACGTTTCGGTTTCACCTCCTACGGTGACGGTTTTTTCTGAAGATCCAAGAAGAATAGATGGGATTCCAGGCTTTGTTGATACACTTCCAGTAGACCTGACCGATCTAAGTGATGATATTGAAATCAATGTTGGATTGAGTTTACCCCCAGGGATTGAATTAGTTCGAGTACCAGATGTCCTGGTTCAGGTAAGCTTAGCAGCGATCGAAAGCAGCAGGACGTACTCCGTCCCTCTTGAGGTAGTTGGTCTGGCACAGGAACTTGAAGCCACTATTTCGCCAGTAGAGGTTGATGTGATCGCCGCAGGACCGATAAATATCCTGGATATATTAACACCAGCAGATTTCCGTATATTTTTGGACCTCGAAGGATTGCCGGCAGGTATCTACCAGCGGTCTCCCGAAGTCGAGAGGGTACCTGATCAAGTTCGAGTGCAGACCACGCTACCAGAGACAGTCGAAGTGGATATCAGGATTGGACCGACCCCCACACCAACTGCCACAGTCCTTGCCACACCATCGGTCACGCCCACGCCGTGATTCTCTCCCAAGTAGAATACCGCAAAAAGCCGCATTCTGAGAATACCGTTACCCTGACAGGATAGACTAATGCCAAAACCAATTATCGCTTTAGTAGGACGACCCAATGTCGGAAAAAGCACTTTGTTTAACCGTCTGGCAGGGGACCGGTTAGCAGTCACCGATGAAATCCCGGGTACGACACGCGACAGGTTGGTAGCAGAAGCGGAGTGGAGCGGCATAACCTTTGACATTATTGACACAGGTGGAATTGATCCAACTACAATCTCCCCTGGCAAGGTCAAGGAACCACTGTCGATTGGATCAAAAGATTTCATCAATGATATCCGCGTCCAGGCGGAAATCGCCATTGATGAAGCCGATATCGTACTGTTCATCACCGACGTCGAGAGCGGTGTAACCCCGGCTGACCAGGAAGTAGCTCAAATTCTACGCCAGCACCAACGCAAGCGAAACGGTTCTTTTTGGCCGCCTGTGCTACTGGTAGTGAATAAGGCTGACAATGCTGCCCGCCGCAGTCAGGCGCTGGAATTCTATGAATTGGGCATGGGTGATCCTCACCCGATTTCAGCTCTGCACGGCACTGGTACCGGAGATTTGTTAGACGTCCTTGTGTCCACCCTCAAAACTTCCATAGAACAAACGGCTGAAATCGAAGACGATTCAATAAAAATAGCCATCGTTGGGAAGCCAAACGTAGGAAAATCAAGCCTGCTGAATAAAATCCTCGGAAAAGAACGCGCGATCGTGAGTCCAATTCCCGGGACCACCCGGGACGCAGTGGATACGAATCTGATCTACGAGAACATTCCAATCACGCTGATCGATACTGCAGGCATTCGCCGACGGGGACGGATCGTACCAGGTGTTGAAAAATACAGCGTACTGCGTGCATTGTTGGCTATAAAACGGGCGGATGTAGCGCTGCTGATGGTTGATGCTACCAGCGGTGTAACCGCCCAAGACGCCCACATCGCAGGTTTCATCCTGGAAGAATGGAAAAGTGTCGTTGTGGTGGTGAATAAATGGGATTTAATCGAAAAAGACACACACACAATGCACGAATTCACCACTCGTTTACGCGGCGAATTAAAATTCATGGATTACGTGCCGCTTCTTTTTATTTCTGCCAAAACCGGACAGCGTGTACACAAAGTCCTACCGTTGGCGCTTCAGGTGCAGGAGGAAAGATTGGTTAAACTTTCCACCTCTCAGCTCAACCAAGTCTTACAAAATGCGCAGGACAGACATCCAGCACCCACATTTTCCGGTCGCCAGCTTAGAATCTACTACGCCACACAAGTTCGCGGTGATCCACCCACGTTTATGCTCTACGTCAACAATCCTAAGTCAGCCCATTTCAGCTACCTTCGCTATCTAGAAAACCAATTACGCGAACATTATCCTTTTATCGGTACACCTATCCGATTGGTCCTCAAACCAAGGCATTAGGACACATTATATAATCATGAACGCACTCTAATATTCACAACCTTGCTCCTACTACGAAGCAGATTTATAATCTTCATGATTCATATGGAGGAAAACAACTTGGAAGGTTACCGAACCGAAACGCTTCCCGAACCGACCACTATAAAAGGTCGCCGTTCGAAGATTGCACGATTTTTTCTGGATGTACTGGAGACTTTGATCTTATCGGTGCTACTGTTTGTTGGTATAAATGCAGTTTCTGCCCGCATCCGAGTTGATGGTCACAGTATGGAACCCACATTGCAAAGCGGAGAATTTGTGATCGTCAATAAATTAGCATACAAATTCAGCCAGCCAGAAATTAGCGATGTGATTGTATTCCACTATCCCCGCGACCCCGAGCAGGAATATATCAAACGCATCATTGGGTTATCTGGAGATCACGTTACAATTTCCAACGGCGCAGTTTACGTCAACGACCAGCTCATAGAAGAACCCTATATCGCTGCCGAACCACAATATCAGAGTGAATGGGACGTACCCGAAAATTCACTTTTTGTATTGGGGGATAACCGCAACAACTCTTCCGATTCTCACAATTGGGGACCCGTTCCGATGGAAAATTTAGTTGGCAAAGCACTAGTTGTCTATTGGCCACCAGAAAAATGGGGGCTTATCCAACACCCCGTTTCGGCTAATGCTGCCCCTTGAAGATAATGCCTATGTGTTCAATTGCTGAAATTCTTGAATTAGCCGACGAATACGAAAGTGAACTGCCGGCACTGCCAGCCTTACCTCCCGTACCCCCGGGTGCTCAAATTGCCGGCTGGATTGATCACACCCTGCTGAAACCAGAAGCTACATCAGACCAGATCGAGGGTCTCTGCAAAGAAGCACTGAAATACGATTTTGCCAGCGTGTGCGTGAATCCAGCCTATGTCCCCTTAGCATCAAGGTTGTTGGCGGATTCCCAGGTCCTTGTATGCACTGTGGCGGGATTCCCGCTTGGGGCCACCCTCCCGACCCAGAAATCCTTCGAAGCACTTTCATGCATACTTTTTGGCGCCTCCGAGATCGATATGGTGATGAATATTGGCGCTCTTAAGAGTGAGTCCTACGGACTGGTGGTCAACGACGTGCAATCAGTTGCCCAAACCGTTCACAACCAAAAAGTAATCCTGAAGGTTATCCTTGAAATGCCGCTGCTCACGCGCAGGGAGAAGATAATAGCCTGCCTGATATGTAAAGCAGCCGGAGCAGATTTTGTGAATCCATCAACCGGTCTTGTCCTAAATAAAGCAGCTGTCGAAGACGTTGATTTGATGTACCGGGTTGTTGGCCCCAATATAGAGGTCAAAGCCGCTGGCGGTATAGGTGACTATGAAACAGCAACAGCTATGATTCGAGCCGGCGCAACGCGTTTGGGTGCCAGCGCCAGTGTAAAAATTATTCGGGAAGCTCTCTAGTGAAGGGGTTGCCAGGGATGATCAGCAAACCAGAAAATGAGGCACCAGATAAAAAAGGCATGTGTCTTGAATGCGGTACTGGTGTCCTGAAGCTGCAGCACCTGACTTATTTCACGTGGCTGAACAATGAATTGATCACAGTGCCAGATTTTCCGGCTTATGTGTGCGATATTTGCGGGCGCAGGGAATATGATGGTAGAGCAATCACATGGCTGAACACGCTGCTCAACCCGGAAACGGGTCGTAGTTTAACCTCACCACGCAAAACAGAGTCAACAGGGGCAAACCAGGCTCAGCCATAGAACTTCGCAAGGCAAAAACTCAATATTGTTTACAAGCTATATACTAGTAAATCAAGCTCTGTTGAACTGGAGCAAAAATGGCTGCGCCAGAAATATCGAACCGATTGTTTTTACGTCCTGGATCTGACCGCTCTTTGCCATGCTGAATGCCTTTTCAACCGGAATCTTTTCAATGCTTATGAACTCGTCCTCGTCCGCATCCAATGGATCCGGATCCAGTTCGGTCGCCAGAAAGACATACATGTACTCTGTCGAATATCCGGGCGCCAGGAAGAAACTGCCTATCTCCCGCAAATTTCCGGCCGCCATACCAGTCTCCTCACGAATTTCACGGTAGGCACACTCCGCCGCCGACTCCTCCGGTTCAATCACACCAGCAGGTAGCTCCAGCAGGTTTCCCCCAACTGGATGACGATACTGGCGAACGAACCAAAGGTTACCATCGCTGTCCAGCGGTACGATTGTTACAGAATTACGGTGTTCGACCACATCCAGATGGAAAACCCGGCTTTCGGTGACTCTGACCTTATCCTTTCTAATATTGAAAACACGACCACGGAAAACGACCTGGGACTCGATCACTTCAAACGGCATAAAAACCCTCCGTAAATAATTAAGGAGCAGCCACCATCAGGTTTGGCTACTCCTTGAATTCCAGTAAATATACAATCCTCTATTATGGAATATGCAACTCATCTCCCAGGGAGAGCTCATATGGCGATTGCAAACCATTCGCATAAGCGATAGCATCCGGAGCCACATCGCCAAACAAACAAGCTATTGAATAAATTGTGTCCCCAGATTTGACCGTATAAGTAGTGGGATGCTCTCGCAAGATGCGACTTCCAGGGTATGTTCGATCGGTCTGGGGTAATTTCAACTCTGTACCGGGTTGAAGGGTTGTATTGGGCGCTATACCATTGACCCGCAGCAGTTCGTGTGGATTCACATTAAAACGTCTGGCTATGCAGAATGGGAACTCGCCTTTCTGTAAAGTATACGTTTCAGGCTTTCCTGGTGTTGCAGCTGGCACGGCTATTTTGGTCGGTTTTGGGGTTGGTGCAGTTGTTGTATCCTGTACTTGACCCTCAATAGTAGCGGTTTCGTTTGTGTCGAGAGTCACCTCTGTTGGTGCACCTTCTGTTGACACTTCGGGGGGTTCCTCAACGCTGATGCCTTGTTGAGCCATAGCCGTTTGGGTTGCGAGTAAAAATAATTGTCCCATAACTTCTGTCCCGGCTGCGGGCGTCACTTCTTCAGATGCCACATCCTCAGGACTGGTCTGAGTCGCTTTATCCGAAGGCGTTAATGAACGCGTACAGGCAGCAAGACCGGCTAAGAGTAATATTAGAACTACAACCACGCAAGTACGTTTGATATTCATCTCTATCTCCTAAGTCTACAGACCACTCACGTGGTCTGATCCTCATTCAAGATTAATAACCGAAAACCTTATTAGAGTATTTCAACATTTTGCATTGTTACCCACAAACTGTCATGTCTCCGTCAGGTCTAACGATCAATGACTTTATCAACCTGCCGTTAGAAAACTCCATCAAATTATCGGTATTCTGTAGATCTTTAGTTGCAAAATCTGTGCCGAATTCTTTCTCCACACACACCTCAAAATGCACCGCTTGAAGAGCACCCCAAACAGACTACATCTCAATTAAGGCATCTTTCATGCGCTCCAATGCTTCAGCCAGGATAGAACGCGGACAGCCAAAATTAATCCTCACAAAACCATCACCTCCGCGGCCAAAAATTTTACCGTCATTAAAAGCAACACCTGCCTTTTCCAAAAAGAATTCATATGGATTACCTAGTATTCTTGTTTCTCTACAGTCGAGCCATGCCAGGTATGTGCCTTGAGGATCAGCCATAGAAAGCCCTGGTAATTCGCCCTGTACATAATTAGATAGATAATCACGATTGCCTTTCAGGTATTGCAGCAACTGGGCAAGCCAATCTCCCCCATCACGGTATGCCGCTTCGGCTGCTACCTGCCCCATCAAGTTGACCCACGGCACAAGACCCTTGCGGGCTGCCACATACTTCTCGCGCAACTCCCGGTTCTGAATTATCGCAAAGGAACACTGCAGTCCAGGAAGGTTAAACGTCTTGCTGGGCGCCATCAATGTAACCGTGTTTTGTGCAACAACCGGATCTAAAGATGCGATGGGGATATGCCTGTATCCCTGATAAATCAGGTCGCAGTGAATTTCGTCTGAGCATATAAGGACGTCGCGCTGCAGGCAGATTTCTGCCAGGTTCTCCAGTTCTGCGCGAGAAAACACCTTGCCAACCGGATTTTGGGGATTGCAAAAAATAAACAAGCGCGTCTCTGAAGTGATGCTGTCTGCGAACAAATCCCAGTCAACGTGATAAGAACCGTCCAGGCTGCGGGTCAGCTCCATTTCTTGAGAGAGCTGACCTGTGTTATCAGCTGCATTTAATATTGGATAATAGACAGGGGTTTGCACCAGCACACCATTTCCTGGAGCACCCAAGGTGTGGCAGGCAATGTGAAAGCCCGTAACGACCCCTGGAATTAAGACCAGGTCCTGCGGTAAGATATGCCAATCATACAAGCTAGCCAGGCGATCTATAATTAACTGTTGCAGCCCCGAGACCTTTTCCGGTAAATGGGTCAAGCCGACTGGATAACCAAAAACACCATTATCAACCCGATCATGCAGCGCCTGAAGGACAGGCTCTGGTGACACAAAATCCATATCTGCTACCCACATAGGAATAACATCATCCCCATAATAGCGCCACTTGAGGCTGTCCGACTTTCGGCGATCAAGAATCTGGTCAAAGTCATAGAGGGTCATAGTATCTTCCTGTGACAACACAAACTGTCACCCTTACTGAACCACAACAAAGCATCGAACATACCAACCGGTTCAACTAATATTACAGACTGTTATCCTGCATGGTTTTATAAAAAAGATTATACTATTTTTCTTACACTATTCAATTGGACTGTTGGGTACCCAACCAGGGAAGCCAAAAATAAAATGGCGTTCAATAATCGTTCTGGACATTTATATTTGTTAACCTTATTTTTAATCGTTTCATTGACGGGGTGTACATCCAATTCTGATGAGATCAATCATAAAACAACTTCTCAACCCCCGACAGCAACCAGCACATCGAACGCTTCACCCAATCCTACAAGTGAATCAGTCCCAACATCCAGCACATCTCCATCGCCCGCTTTCACCAAAAAACCAACCGAAGTGGAAGAAATAACCGATCTGCGCATATGTTCTCCACTGCAAGGCATACCAATAACCGAATTGACCGACACCATCCATAACCCATTCAATCCACCACGCTCTGGGCGGGATGACCCCCATCAAGGTGTAGATTTTGCTGTCCTGAAATATGGGATCGCCCTATCCGGGAACCCAGTGCAGTCCGTACTGGACGGTCACGTCGCGGCAGTAATCGACAACCGCTTCCCTTACGGGAATGCACTGATGATCGAGACACCGCTCGAGTCCTTGGCTCCCCAATCCGTTTCAGGGATTTACCTTCCAACTCTATCTCCAACAATCGAACCCCATCCAGCCCTCAACTGTCCGCAGGTTTCACCCGTTCCATCCTGGAACGCTATGAAACGCTCTCTATATTTATTTTACGCCCATTTGAAAGAACCCCCCTCTTTTCAAATCGATGAAGTCGTCGAATGCGGACAAATAATTGGTCAAATCGGAGACAGCGGGAATGCTCTTAACCCTCATCTGCACCTGGAAGTTCGAATCGGTCCTTCAGGGGCGCGGCTTGGCAGCATGGCACATTATCACACCAGCGCATCTCCAAAAGAAATGAGCGCTTACTGCACATGGCGAGTGAGGGAAATTTTTCAACTTGTAGATCCAAAACAATTATTGTCAACAACTCAATAGAATAAAAAAAATTATAACCGCTACAGAAGTTCTTCTAAGTTATCCTAAAGCACAGGGCGTTGTTCGGTTTAATAAAACATCAATGTCATCAATAGCGCGTCTGATTGATGAATTACCATTTTGTTCTGTTGCCATTTTGTTCAGCTTGACACTTTACCCTAATTAATGCTATAATGCAAATAGGACATGTTGGTATATGTTGGTACGGGTTGGAATGTTTGTGGATAAATCTTTAAGGGACTGCTATGGATAGAGAACAGCGAGCTGAACCACTATATCAAGTTATAGCAGAGTCAATTTTAAGCCAGGTGAGAACCGGACAGATAAAAACATCCGAGAGAATACCATCAGAAGGTGAACTTTGTCAAATTTATTCGGCTGGGCGTAATACCGTTCGACGCGCAATCAGTGAACTGGTAAATGAAGATATATTAAGGACTGTTCCAGGGGTAGGAACTTTTGTTGTAGACAATAGACTTGACAAGACGGCGGAATATCTATTTGGCTTTACTCAAGAAATGCGGATCCATGGTAAGAGAGTAACCAGCCAAGTTTTGGAGGCAAAGATAATTGGTGCTGATCCATTTCTTTCCAGGCGACTACAAATTCAGCTTGGAGCTGATGTTGCGTTTCTTTACCGAGTGCGACTCATGGATGACGAGCCCACCGCCATTGAGCGATCGTATTTACCGCACGAACTTTGCCCAGGGATTTTAGATTATGATTTTACCGATAGTTCTCTTTATGAAATACTCTACAATGTTTATAAGAAAAGACCCGATCATGCTGAGCAGGTAATTGAAGCCAGTCTTGCGACACCCGAAGTATCACACTTGCTGGGTTTGACACCACCGGCTGTTGTGATTGTGTTCCATCGTGAAACGCGGATGGTCACGGGTCAGATAATTGAGTACGTCGATTCTGAATTACGTGGTGATCGTTTCCGTTTTCACACTAACCTTCGGTTGCATTCTTCACCGGGTGAATTTGCCTTCCGAAGGTTGCCATTCCATGCGGAAACCTCGTTGCCACATAATCTACCCGTGAATTATTGAATTCGAGTGATGAGCATAATTTCTGATTCCGATCTCCAGGATCTCGTGCAACAGATAGTGCGGCGCACATTGGGAAGCGGCAATGTCATTTCATCAACCACGTCTACTATAAATCCTGCAGGTATCGAACCAGATTTAACGCTGGTGGAACCTCAGCCTCATGTCGCAGCAGTAAACACAATAGCATTGGGGGCTGATCACGGTGGTTTCTCTCTCAAAGAGAACCTTAAAACATTCCTCCTGAAGCAGGGTTACAAGGTGGATGATTGTGGTACGTATAGCCCAGATTCGGTGGATTATCCCGATTTCGCTTATGCAGTAGCGAAAAAAGTGAGTGAAGGTGACGCCTGGCGCGGAATTATTATTGACGGAGCTGGGATTGGGAGCTGTATGGTTGCCAATAAAGTGCGAGGTGTACGGGCTGCTATGTGTTATGACCACGCCACTGCGTTGAACAGTCGTGAACATAATAATGCCAATGTACTTACCTTGGGTGCTGGATTGATCTTTCCTACCTTAGCCCGCCAAATCGTGCTGACTTGGTTGAACACAATCTTCGCCGGGGGGCGTCACGCCCGCCGGGTAGACAAAATCACGACGATTGAAAGGAGACAGGTTAGTTAGAAATCAATGTATTATGAACAATCGAAAGTCGAACAAATAGTGGAAGTTGTTGCTCGTGAAGTGCTGATCGCGCTTGCCGAACAGGAGCAACGATCAGCACTGCCCGATGGCGACCACTGCACTGAGGAGTGCGCCGGAAACATCTGTGTAAAAACCTGTTTTGATCGCGTTGGAAGAGTTGTCAGCGCCGGAGCTACGCGAATTACATCCTCGCTGGGCGGCATTCCAGATGATCCTAGCGTCGCCAGGATGATAGATCACACCCTGCTCAAGCCGGACGCTACCCCTGACCAGATTGCGCAACTTTGCTACGAAGCACGCAAATATGAGTTCGCTTCAGTTTGTGTAAACCCTACGCATGTGAAGTTGTGTGCCGATTTACTGCGTGGTAGCCCGGTGAAGGTATGTACGGTTGTTGGCTTCCCACTGGGAGCGTCCTCCCCTGAGGTGAAAGGCTATGAAACCGAAACCGCCCTGCGTGATGGAGCAACTGAGATTGATATGGTGATCAATATTGGGGCGCTTAAGACGAAGGATTATGACCTGGTAGCGAAGGATATTCACGGTGTAGTGCGGATGGCGAGGACAGCTGGCGCGTTAGTTAAGGTGATCATCGAGACTGCTTTGCTAGATAATGATGAGAAGATAACCGCTAGCCTATTAGCAAAGGAGGCTGGAGCCGATTTTGTCAAGACCTCTACTGGGTTTTCCAGTGGTGGTGCCACAATTGAAGATATCGCCTCAATACGTAGCGCAGTTGGCCCAGAGATGGGTATTAAGGCTGCTGGAGGAGTGAAAACTTACACTGATGCCAAGAAAATGGTCGCAGCCGGAGCGACCCGCATCGGAGCCAGTGCAGGCGTAAAGATCGTTCAGAGCGAGAGAAAGGTGAATGGTGTGGCAGCGGCAGCGTTGCCTGTGGCAACATAGATAAGACGGATTGCTTAGGGGATAATCCTTTAGACCGTCTTATGTGGAATGTATTTATAGGAAAGTTTATGCGAATTGCCAGAGTTATTGGCACAACAATTTCGACAATAAAAGACGAGAAGGTGCGAGGCAGTAAATTGCTTATTCTTCGCCAGACTGACGAAACTGGCGAGATTACCGGCAAACCTTACGTGGCTGTCGACCTGGTGGATGCTGGTGTGGACGATTTAGTACTGACCGGGCACGGCTCTAGTGCTCGTCAGACATACCAGACCAAAGATTGCCCGGTGGATGCTGTTGTAATGGCGGTGATCGACCATTTGGAGGTCGATGGAGAAGTGGTTTTTCGTAAGTCCTAGAGTGTAAACCATTGAGAAGCTCATAAGATGTATGTTGAGATATTTTATTAAGTAGATTTGATAATGTTTTGTGGAGTATGTAATGTTGATCGCCGGAGTTATCGGAACCACGATATCCACCATAAAGGACGAAAAACTCACTGGTCGAAAGCTACTCATCCTACGGCAGACTGATGAGACCGGAACGCCGTTTGGTAAGCCCTATGTAGCCGTTGACACGCTGGATGCGGGTGTCGGAGATTTGGTATTGACAGCGCATGGATCCGGTGGGCGTCAGACTTATCTAACCAAGAATAGCCCAGTGGATGCTGTCATCATGGCGGTGATTGACCATTTAGTGGTAGGTGGAGAAGTAGTTTATCGCAAGGAGTGAGCAAGCCTGATGGTCTTGTAGCTCTTACGTAAAAACTCGGCATGGGATCGATTATGAAACAATCCGATAAGGATTTGCTCTCAATCCAAGAGGCTCGTCAGACGGTGGAACGCGCGTACGAGTCCCAGCGAATCTGGGGAACTGCCTCCCAACAGCAAGTAGACCGTGTGTGTGAAGCTATGGTCCAGGCAGCGTTCCTGGGCTCCGAACGGCTGGGCCGTTTAGCTGCTGAAGAGACGGGCTTTGGTGTGCCGGAGCATAAGAAACTGAAAAACGAATTCGCCTCCAGACACGTTTGGGAGAGGATCAAGGATATCAAGACTGTAGGTTTTGTACGCCAAGACAAGGTCAACAAAATCTATGAGATCGCATGGCCGATGGGCGTGGTGGCGGCACTGATACCCAGCACTAATCCGACCTCCACCATGATCAACAACATCTTGATTTCGGTTAAAGCGCGCAACGCCATTGTAGTCGCCCCACACCCTAACGCAGTCAACTGCTGCGTTGAGACTGGTAAGTTGATGATAGACGCAGCTGATGATGCCGGCGCCCCGCCTGGCTTGATCAACTGTCTAACACAGATCACCTTAGAGGGCACCCAGGAAATGATGTCCCACAAGCGGACTAGCGTCATTCTGGCTACTGGCGGGAGCGAGATGGTGCGTGTCGCTCACTCGCAGGGCAAACCAGCCTACGGAGTAGGACCGGGCAATGTGCCGGTGTACGTCGATCGCAGTGCGGACCTGGAGAAAGCTGCCAACTACATCGTTTCCAGCAAAGCGTTCGATTATTCTGTGATCTGCGCAACAGAGCAAGCCGTAGTGGCAGATCGTCCAATCGCCGCACGACTGAAACAATTGATGGAAGGCGAAGGGGCTTACTTCGTTGGTGAATCCCAGGCCAATTCCCTGAGGAAGGTTTTATTCCACTCTGATGGCAGCATCAACGTGAGCAGCGTTGGAAAGTCGCCACAATACATTGCGGCGATGGCAGGCATTCAGGTACCCGGGCAAGCTCGCATCCTGGTGGCGCGGCTGAACGTAGTTGGCCGGGAAGAACCTTTATCGCGCGAAAAGATGACAACCGTCTTGGGCTGGTACGAAGCTAATGGCTGGGAAGCAGGCTGTGAACGTTGTATCGAGTTGATCAATTTTGGCGGACGCGGTCATAGTCTTATCATTCACGCTACAGACGAAAAAGTCATCATGGCTTTTGGTTTGGAGAAGCCTGTCTTCCGTATTGTAGTCAACACAATGAGCACACTAGGCTCAATCGGACTGACCACCAAAGTGATGCCCTCTATGACCCTTGGAGCGGGCGGGATTGGCGGTTCCATCACCGGTGATAACGTCACCGTCTATCACCTGTTTAACATAAAACGCATGGCTTTTGAAACCACTCGTCCACCTGAAATGGCCATGAAGCCAGGCACAACACCTGCTGGCCCGATCTATGGTCCCGCGCCCGGTGAGATCGAAGCGGTGGTGGAAGAAGTTGTGAGGCAAATTCTAAGGGCATAGCAAATACTGCACAATAATTTCAAATATCAAAAGATAAGCAAATCTATTCATAGGAGAACATAATGGTACAAGATCCTGCATTCATCGCTTTAGGTATGGTTGAAACCCGCGGTCTGATCGGCTCCATCGAAGCTGCTGATGCTATGGTCAAGGCAGCAAACGTGGTATTAATCGGTTCGGAATACGTCGGCGGCGGCTATGTCACCGTGATGGTGCGCGGCGATGTCGGCGCGGTCAAGGCAGCCACCGATGCGGGGGCAGCTGCGGCCAAACGAGTAGCAGACCTGATCTCGGTGCACGTCATCCCGCGTCCGCACGAAAATGTCGAAATGATACTACCGGAGAACACAAAGGGTGGCTTCGGCGGTCGTTCGGGAGGAGATAAGAAATAGAAGCTCAAAGACATATCACCCGGTTTGACTACGTCCGGATGTTAGCCCGCGCGGAGCAAGTCATTCGTTGGGTCCCTGACCCTGAACCTGCGCCTCTGGATATAACTTCTGAAGAATCACTTCACGTTGGTGTGGACTTGGGCACTGCCTACCTGGTGTTAGTCGTGCTCGACCAGGACAAGCAACCCCTAGCAGGTGAATACCAATTCGCCCAGGTAGTGCGTGACGGTCTGGTAGTTGATTATCTGGGCGCGGTGGACCTGCTGATCGAGATGAAGCAGCGGGTGGAGAAGCGACTTGGCAGGCAGCTAACCCATGCTGCCAGTGGCTTCCCTCCGGGAGTCCACCAGGTAGAAGTGCGAGCTAGCGCGAACGTGGTTGAGGCTGCTGGGCTGCATTGTACCAGCATGGTCGACGAGCCTACGGCAGCGAATGCCCTGCTTGGTTTACAAAATGGCGCTATTGTTGATGTGGGCGGTGGTACCACTGGCATTGCCATCTTGCAGGATGGTGAAGTAGTCTACACTGCCGATGAGCCAACTGGTGGTACCCACTTTTCGCTGGTAATCGCTGGAGCGCAAGATATCTCATTCGAGGCAGCAGAAGTTATGAAGGTCAATCCAACTGAACAATCTCGTCTGTTCCTGATTATCCGTCCAGTGATGGAAAAAGTAGCCAGTATTGTGGCTCGGCACGTCGCCCAAAGCCAAATACAGGTCGAAAATCTGACATTTGTTGGCGGAACCAGTGCGTACCCTGGCATGGCTGCGGTTATTGAGGATTATACCGGTCTGCCGACACATATACCAGAGCGCCCAGTCTTCGTGACTCCCCTGGGAATTGCTATGCACGATCAAGTGCCTTAACCTAAGAGCTGACCACATCGACAAGGATTCAATGGCCAAAGAATTTTCTCTTCGTTGTTATTGTTATCTAGACCGCATGCAGGCGAAATACGCGGCCTTTGTAGGCACCATCACCCAGGGCGACTTACCGGTCGAGGGCATGGCATCACTTTATATCGAGATGGCCCCCGGCAACGAGGTGTTTCGCACAGTGGATATTGCCGTCAAGGCAACTGAGGCTAAACCCGGCGCCCAGGTAGTTGAACGCGAATTTGGCATGTTCGAAGTGCACTCCCTCAATCAGGCAGCGGTGCTCGAATCTGGGCGCATCGTACTCGAGCGTCTTGGTCTGAATATTGAGGACCGCATTCGTCCCAAGGTTGCCTCGATCCAGTTGATCACCAACGTTGATCCATATCAGGCACAGCTACTCAACCGTTGGCGACGTGGCAGCATGCTGGTTCCAGGTCAAACTCTACTGGTAGTCGAGTGTTTCCCCGCGGCATATATCAACTACGCTTGCAACGAGGCTGAGAAGAAAGCTACTATAAACGTAGTGCACGTCAGCTCGGTCGGTCGTTTTGGCCGCATGTGGCTTTCCGGCACGGAAGCTGAAGCTGAGACAGCCCGCGATGCCTCTATTCGGGCCTTGGATAGTCTGGAGGGTGTTGAGAGTGAATTCTAATTTAGGTTCTACTTTTTCGGAGTAATCCATGCCAAAAACATTTTATACTGAACGCGATATCGAAGATCTGGCCAAACGGGGCGTCCTTTCGCTGGTGGAGGACGATGACGTTGTGCTAACAGATATCGCGCGGGACAAAGCCATCCGCTTAGGAATTGAAATATTGCGTGATCATGATAAGCCGCCCAGTGCTCCAGAACGCCCCTATATAACCAAGATAGTCTCTCCAAGCGCTTCGAGTCCGGGACAAGCGATCTCTAATCAGGCGAGTCCAACCTTCGCCCCCCCGATCTCCAGCAGTGCGATAAGCAGTGACGACCTGCACAAGCAAGTGCGCGCAGCAGTAGTGGCGCGCTTGGGTGATTCGGTTGATCAAAAATTGCTGGATACCATCATCGGCCGAGTTCTCCAAAATATTGGTATAAAGTAGGATTTCGAGATGTTATTTGGGCGAGTGCGTGGGACGGCTATCTGTACAATTAAATACCCAGACCTCAAAGGTATGAAGCTTCTCGTCGTGCAGCCATTAGACAAACGCCTGCACCCTGTTGGCCCTTTGCAGGTGGCAGTTGATGTGGTGTGGGCTGGACCCGGCGACCTGTGTGTAATGACGCGCTCACGCGAAGCCGCCCTGGCACTGCGCGAGCATAAATTCGTACCGGTCGACCTGGCTCTTATTGGCATTGTTGATGAATTGGTTGTGCAACCGGATGGTGAATTTGATTACACACTCAAAGAGGGCTGGGTGAGGTATACATAGGTTCTTGATTACCTGGTAACCGCCTAAAACCTTTTTCATATTACCTTTTGTATAATGATACTTGGGAAAGTTATTGGTACCGTCGTTACAACGATTTGCCACCCGGATTATAAGAACCGGCGCATGCTGGTGGTGCAACCGCTGACCTTGCCCGATGATCCGTCGGAGGGGGATTTTATCGCTCTGGATAACACCCATGCTGGAATCGGTGACACCGTATTGGTGAACAGGGAAGGCAATGCTGCCCGTCAAGCACTTAACCAACCAGATGGTTGTGTTATCTCAGTGATCGTTGGGATCGTCGATTCCCTTTACATTTCAACTCTTAATTAATGTGCTGGTCCCTCCAGAGCAATCCTGGTTCGGAAAACAGCAACTCCTGCCGCATCCTTTTAGTGGGCACTGCACGTCATCCTGATCGGGTGGCTTGTAAACCGGATCGATGTGCTGCACCTCGCTATCGGGCAGTATTTTTTAACCGGTTTGTTCAGTGTGACGGCAGGGATTGTCTTCAAGACGCAAACTCTTTCCAATTTTTCGGGCGCTTGGTGGGCGATTATTTACACTGGTTTTATATCTGTCGGGATCGGATATACATTACAAGCCAGCAGTCAATGAGTAGCTATACCTGCTGATGCAACGATTATCCTGAGGATTGAGGCGGTTTCCGCCTCATTTTTTAGCTGGATTTTACTCGGAGAAACGCATTCCTCAGTCCAACTGCTGGGGAGTGTGATCTTACTTGCTGGAATACTCTTAGTACATAGTCACATTGAATAAGATGGAACGAAACTTGCATCATCAGGATAAAAAGGAGGTCCTGAAGATGCCAAGAAAAAAGTACATCATCAATCTAAACGACGAAGATCGCCAGAAACTACTCGATATGACAAGAAAAGGCACACTCAAAGCTCGCCAATTCAAACGGGCAAAGATATTGCTTAAAGCAGAAAAAGGTCTAAGCGACCCAAAGATCATGGCAGCAGTGGATGTCAGCCGTCCAACGGTAGAACGCATTCGCAAGCGGTTTGTGGAAGGCGGCATGGACAGAGCGCTCAATGAAGACCCAAGACCGGGAGCAAGGCGCAAGTTGGATGGTCGTGGAGAAGCCCATCTCATCGCCCTTGCGTGCAGCCAGGCACCAGCTGGACATGACCACTGGACCCTGCGATTGTTGGCTGGCAAACTGGTGGAACTTGATG
>SDBT01003340.1_pt1 | contig 27836 bp, 67 predicted proteins | sample 2277101 | NCBI WGS metagenome assembly SDBT01 (sample SAMN10404973, study PRJNA504765) | marine sediment metagenome | isolation source: marine sediment core GS10_PC15, 103 cmbsf | place: Arctic Ocean: Southern Knipovich Ridge | collected 2010 | reverse complement strand
GTATTTTATTAACCTTGGGTATTTTAATCATTTTTTAGTTTTCTCTCTAAAACTTCTTATAATTCCTTTTGTTATTTCATTTTCACTATCATTATAATCTCCTGGTAATACATGCACTCTTGGATAATAATATTTATTAATCTCATATCTTAATATTGCTATTTCTTCTTTTGTGGGTTTCATTTTACCTCTGGATCTATTTTAAATCTAACCATTTGATTATGGGTTCTACACCTTGCTCTAAAATTCTTTAGGTCTTGATAAGTCCAATATCTTTTATTAATGAATCTTTTATTGTTATTATAATCTATTTCATCCTTTGGATAACCACCATCATAACAGCAATCATTAACTTTAACATTCCAAACCTTAAGTAGGTCTAGTTTCTTTAAGCATGTTTCATAAGGAATTTTATAATTAACTAACATAAAAACTGAGAGTTCTTCTGATTTGTAGCCTGCCTTTAGAAACATTCTCCATACCTTTTGATGTATCTTTTGTTGAGAGAATTGATAATCCCAAGCCCATCTTACTTTAATAAAATTAGCTTTCTTCATTAGACTACAAGTTTCATCTGTTAATTTCCTAAAATCTACTCCACAAATTAGTTCATACGATTTATTTCTTGCTATAAGATCATCTAAAATAAGTCTATGTTTTGGATTAGCTAAGAAATTCATATCTGATATTTGAACTACTTCCTCTTCTTCTGGGATTTCAGGATCATAAGTTATAATCTCTGTAGGTTCATAACAATAACTACAATTGTTAGGACACCCATCAGTAAACTTTATTTTTATCATTTTCATTTTAAGACCCCTTTTTCCTAACATTCTTTTCAGCCTCCTTTGAGTTTCTTCCTTGATAATAAGATACCCCATTAATAGTCCAACCACAACCACCTATATCAGGGTTACAATACCAACCATCACCAATTAAAGGTATATCTTTATTTCCACACATAGGGCATCCAGATGGTTCAGTTAAATCCCCTTTCTTTTGAGTTACGAATCTCCAATTACCTTTTTTCCATTCTTCATCGCTGAAAATTATTGATTTATGTCTTGGCATTATACTCCTTCCTTTTCACATTCTTTACAAATATAATATTGCCTATATCCAGAACCTTTAGGATAACCTATAGATCTTGAAACATCTTCATGACATTTATCATTCATATCTAAATAAAGGAAAGGAGCCATAACCAAATTCTCTTTTCCAACTTCTTTATAGCATTTATCACACATATCTTCTGTATGATATTTTTTATCGAAACTCATTTTCCTACTCCATATGTTTTTATTAAAAATTTCATTGCCGATGATATACTAAACCCTGTATAAAATAATTCTGTAACATTCCTTTCTTTACAAATATCAATAACATTTCTATACATATTATCTACTCTTTCAGTTACTCTGTAGTAAATTAAATTGTTAAACACATCCTCTTCTAATCTTGTTAAAAGTACATTTTCCAACACTATTTTTTCTAACTTACAAAGAGCATCAACATCATCCATAAACCAATCTATGTCTTCTTGTGAATAGAACTCATTCAAACTTTTTAGTTGCATCTGAGTTCTTTCATTCAATTCCATAACTGATATTATCTCTTCCATTTTTTTAATTTATAAAACACAGGAGATCTTGCGAGGAAGGTATTGTTCCCTAACAACACAAACACCAAATGGAGGTTAAGCCAATGGGTAGTTATCTCCTTTCGCATTCCCTGTGCCTTTGTGATTATCCTTGTTTTGCTAATTCCTTAATTAAATCTGTATTTTGCATATACATCTCAGTATTTCTTCCACATTTATCACATAAATAATAAGTTCTACCATAGATTATTACTTTAGTTAAAAATTCATCATCCCATCCATCTTTACATCTTGAACATTTCATTTTCAATCCTCCCATATAAAATTTCTTCTTCCTTTAACAATACTTGGTCTTTTGTTTATGTTTAAGGCTCCACCACAATTTAAAACATATTTCAAAGTACAAATCTCTGCCGCTCGTATTAGTCTTTCAACAAATAACCCCTCATCTTCTTTAAACAATTCTAAACAATAAGGATTCATACATTTTGCAAATTTTTCTTTGTAAACCTTTTCTATAAGCATTAAATCCCTTCTTAACTGAAGTTCTTTTCTAGGTTTTACTTTTATTTCTTTACCAGTTGGACCAATAAATGCTAACCTATCGGCTTCTATTCTTAGTTTTAAAACTGGATCGAAGACTCCCAAACCTTTTTCTTTGGCATCTTTCCATGCTTTATTGAATTCTGTATCTGTTTTCTTTTTCATTTTCTTCATCTATTGTATTTTATACGCATACATTAATAAATTATTTTACTTAATATATATCTAACACAATATGTAAATGTAATTGAACCAACAAATACTATCCCTAAAACTATTAGTTCTATTCCCATTTTCAATCCTCCTTTATTCTTTCATCTACTCTTTGGTTATGTTTATCTTTTTGTTCTTTTTTCCAACCAATTTTCTCTTTAATTTTATTTCTCTTTTTATGTTTTTTATGAGATTTCTTTCTAGTATGTTTTCTTCTTAATTTACCACTTGTTTTTGTCTTTTTATTACCCATTTTATCCTCCTTAATTTATAAAACACAGGAGATCTTGCGAGGATAGAAAATGAAACGCCTAAGTTGCCATTACCCCAGTCCTTTCGCATCTCCTGTGCCTTTGTGATTATTTTCTTCTTATATTTCTTACTACTAAAATACCATATCTATAACATTGTTTATTATTACAAAATTTAGTATTAGGGACTATCCTATATTCTTCTAAGATTTCCTCACATTCCCTACAATATTCTATTTTACCCATTTTCAATCCTCCTTTATTTTCAAATCTACAACTTTATTCCACTGTTCAATATCACAATCCATTCCTAAACAATTTCTATTTTTTGCATCTGCGATTTCTTGTTTAATTTGAATTTGAGTATGCTGTTTTAACTTCCTCCAGTTACAAATTAAAATAGAAACCATTTCACTAACTGCATAAGTCTTACGACCTAAACAATAACGGAACGCATACATTATTACGTTTTCATCAACTTCAAATCTTTCCATTTTCAATCCCCCTTGGCATCCATTAATTTTTTAAGTTCTAATCTCTTCTGATGTAAATTTTCTAAGCCTTTTATTGACAATCCATTTCTGTCAGCCAAATTTTCAAAGCTACTAATTTTGAATTTTAAATCTTCAATCTTGCTCATCTTCATTCCCCCTTTTTATGTTTTGGTATCAACCATCTCCATGATTTTCTCTCATATTCTTCCAACTCTTCTCTCAATCCTATAATATTATCTATATGAATTTTAGTCATAGTGTTCTATTGCTTTTGTATAAACATAACTTATAGTAGTTAGTATGCCTTCATCTAAATCCTCTGGCAATTTTTCCATATAAGCTGCATATCTTAAATTGAATTCTTCCTTATCTATGGCTCCTGTTGAACCTTTAAATACTAATCCACTAAGTTCTTCACATAGCTCTTCTCCTATTGCTTCGATTATTATTTTATCTATCATCTCAACTTTTCACCTCATAACAATAAAAATATTATTGCAAATAATACCCCTGAAATTACTGCAAATGTTTTAGTGTCACTATCATCTGATATAATAGCTAACGCTATATTAAATAATAATCCAATAGTAGATACCCCAAATGTAATATCTAACAAATTCATCTTTCCACCTTCCCACATTTCTGACAAACTCTCTTTAAAGGAAAACCTAAAGGATCTCTTTTTGTTACTTTCCAAGAATGTAAACCCAATGGACATTTTTTACTGTTCATTTGCTCTGCACCTTCTTTTTTAGTTCATCGTCAAAGATAAATTCTTTCCAAGTATATAATTGACATTGACATTGATTACATACTCCACCATTTACATCAATACCAGTCATTCCATGACATTTCTTTGAATGTCCACATTGACATAATTCATCTATTGGGTGTTTTTCAATAATCTTCAAAACTTCTGCTTTGGACTTTTCTAAAGCTAGATCTATTGTCTTTATAACCCTTTTAACTCTGTCATCATTTTTAAACTCAGATAAGTTAAATTCACAATCGAATATTTTGTATAAAACTTCTTTTTTAATGCTCATTTCAAATCCTCCTCTGTTAAATTAGCAATAAACATCAAAGTTTTCCTTACTTCTTCCAAAAAGAATAATTTGTATCTATCTGATGATCTACAATCACAATTGAATTTTTCACAGATTGTACAATAAAAACCAATTGCAGATTCTTTTACTATTGCTTTACAAAATTTGATTGCTTCTTGTTTTAAATTCTCTCTAAATTTAAAAATACTAATAGCATCATGACAATCTACATCTTTTAAAGTTTTAAATTTCATCTCTCATGCCTCCCGCATTTTTTACAGATTCTTATTATTCTAGCTTTAGATTTTCTGTTTACTTTTTCTGTTTTAATAATATTTCCCTGGCTATTCCTTCTTACAATTAATTTATGGCTAGTTTTTCCAAAAGGATAGTTTCTTTTAACTTTATATTTCTTTGATCCACACTCACATCCAAATTTTTCTTTCATTTCAAATCCTCCTCTGTTAGATTAATCCTTTATAGGTTCTGTATTTGCATCTATTACTTTTTGAGCTTCTTTATTAGCTTCCATTGTAAATCCAATCTTATTTCCAATAACTGCTAACTTCTCAAATAGATCTTCCATCTTATCCCAATCATTTACTCCTAATGTTACTTGAAATTTATCTTTCATAGTTTTACCTCCCCGCATTTTTCTATATTCCTTAAAGCTATTTCTTTCATATTTTCAAGATGTGATTTAGAATCATCATCAAAACTTATAGATGTTGCAATTCTATTAAACAAACTAAAGGGTATATCATTTGTATCTTCTATGCATTCACAGAAATTTTCTTTCCCTAAACATATAGCATTAGTTCTATAAAATTTAACACCTTTCCAATTTGACGAAGTTAAAAATGAAAGATACACACTAAAAAATAAACAAACAATCATTATAACCCCACAAACTTTTATGAATTTACTCATTTTTCACCTTCTCTACAATCTTATTACAAAATTTACACATCTTAACTTTGTAACCAGTTGAATGTCCCACTGCCCACCATTGTTCCATCCATTCAGTTTCTTCATGTGGACATTTCTCTTGTACTGCTGCAACCTCGTTATCAAATTCTTCTTCTAATTCTTTGTAACTTTTCATCTTTTCTTTTTCCTTTTCTTTGGTTTTGTCTTTCTTTTCTTCTTTTGTAGTTTCTCTTCAAGGTCATCTACTTTAATTAGTAAGTCTCTAACGTGAGTAGTTAGGTAACTAATATCATTAGCCATTCTATATAACACTGGTATGTTTTGATTTCTTTCTTCCCACTTATTGTTATAGCCAGGTACATTTAAGCATTTTCTATTTCCTAGTCCGAACAATCTTGTTTCTAATAATATGATTTCTTCTCGTGCTTTTTTATCTTTCATAATTTTACCTCCATTTTTTTAAATGTGTATACAAAGTATACAATGTATACATTAGTGGCAAGGGATGGATTCGAACCATCGAGCTCTGGGACATGAGCCCAGTATTTTAGCCAAACTAAACTACCCTGCCGTAATTTATCTAAAGCTCTTCAAACTTTTTATAACCTTTATCTGAGGCTATTTTAGCAACATTATTAATATATCTTTCAAATGTAATTCCTAGATCTTCTGCCTGCCTTTTTAATTTGGTATGTATTTCATCAGGCAGGTGCATATTAATTCTTCCCATGTTTTATCCTCCAGTACCCTTCTGGTTTCTTTGTTTGCTTGAAACTCCATTCTGCAAATTCCATTAATGATGTTTCTGAAGGCAACCTCCCTGTATTCTTAATAAAGTCTGCCATTAACTCATCAAGTTCTCTATGTAATTCTTTGTGTCTCATTACATGCTCAACTTTTTCCATATCTTCATCATATTTCATTAATACTTTTTCACCTTTTCCAGGTTGTTTATTATTCTGCCTTTTCTTTATCTTAATAGCAGATTTCAACTCTTCAACTGTCATCTCTGACATCTTCTGATTCATAAAATCTTCATTTTTCATTTTCTTCCTCCCAACATATAATCTATTGCGTTACTATACGCTTTATACCACCAAGCCCATAGCCCATACATTACCTCATATATTGTTTTAACTACCCAACTCAACCCTACTATAATTGCTGGCACTGAAAATATTACAAATGCTATAAATACTATCAATCCTATTGTTTTCATTTTTCTTCCTCCAATGAATATTCATTTCCGTCTCTAATCCATAACCCAATCTTAGTTGGCAAAGCATTTGGAGACTTTTTAATGGTAAGACTTACTGATAATTGCTCTTTAGTATTTACTGCTTTAATTATGCTAAAATCAAAGACATTATGATATACTGAATATATAATTTCCTTTATCCTTGCATTTCTTCCTTTCATTCTTTAGGCTCCAAAACATCTGCGAAAGCTTTATTGATATTATTTAGTGTCTCTGCATAAAATGAATTTAAACAACTAATTTTATCACTTTTAGTTCCATTCTTTTTTATGTCATGTATCAATTTTAAAGTATCTTCTTTCAAATACTCTACAGCAGATTTTATATCTTCTGTCTTATAAAACTCTATTATCTTTCCATGTCCTTCTTTAAATGGTACTTCGGTAACTAATCTACCAACATATTCAGCAGTAGACATTTTTAGTTTCTTTTTTGGTTTCAATGGTTCTGGAATAGGATGTCCTCCTAATCTTTTACAAAAATGTTCTTCTGTTATTTTCTTTGCTGATATTACATTCAATTTTCCCATCTATTTACCCTCCTAAAGGTTTAATATTAAGTTCCCCATTTCTATGATATTTACAATCAGTTCCATCAGATGGATGTCCCAAGATTATATCTGGAATTATTCCACCGCACTTTTTACAATTTGTTGCCATTTATTCCACTTCCACTTTAACATCATCACAAGTTGCCTTGCCTTCTCTCACAAGTTCAACACATTGTTCTTCAGTTAATTTTATTGAACCTAATCCAAATCCAAATTGTTCAACAAACTTTTTACTCATTACTATATTTCTTCTAATCATTTACCATCCCTCCATTGCATTTCCAGCTAATAACCAAATGTAAGCTATTGCTAATAATAATATTGCTAACCAAAGATTTGGTTTATTCCACAATACATTACATATCATCAAAATACCCGATGCTACACCAAATAATCTACTTCCATTGTATGTTTTTTTAGTTGGTGGTGTTCTTCTTTTATTTCCCATTCATTTTACCTCCAATTTATCTATTCTATTTTTTACTTGAAGTTTCCACATATTTAAAATTAAGACAGATTGTTGACCATTCTGTGTCTTAGCCTTTAATGCTATTTCAATTTCTGTATTAACCAAATCTAATTGATTTTTTAACCATCCTATTTCTTTCATCTTAGTTCCTCCTTTAATCATCATAATGTTCTGCACTTTTGTTCCATCCTTGTAAGAACCAATAATAGGCATCTCCTCTGGATGTATTTAGTTTAGTGCCATCTTTATTTACATCATAAAGTTCAGCAAAGCATTTATTTGCTAATTTCAAATCTTTTCCCATGTTTTATTCCTCCTTATTTTATAAAGCACAGGAAATCTTGCGAGGAAGGTATTGTTTCCCAACGGACAAATACCTGTGAGGTATCTGAGGCTTCCTTTCGCATCTCCTGTGCCTTTGTGATTATTCTTTCATTTCTTTAAGTTGTTTTTCAATAAGCTTCTTTGATAATCTTGCAAACTCCATAGTCATTTTGTGTTCTGCTTGTTTCATCTTTACAGTCTGTTCCATCATCTTTTCAAAATTCTTACTAATCTTACTTTGCTTATTTATCCAATCGACAATTTCATTAATCTTCAATGCCATTTGAACATGATATTGTCTTGATTCATTAACTTTTTCCATTTTCAATCCTCCTTATAACATTTCTTTAGCTAACTCTCTTCCTAATTTTGTGTCCATTTTAACTTCTAAATAAACAACATTCAAACTTCTTGGTTCTTTTCCATAAGGTTCGTAAACCAAATCTCTTCTTGTCTTTTCTGGAAATTGTTTAATTAATTTTAATAATCTTTCTCGTTTTCCCATTTTCAATTATCCTCTATTGATAAACAACACGCTATACAAGCTATATCCTTATCTTCTACGATTTTACCATTCTTGTATCTTGGAGGTTCAGATTTACCTCTATGTTTACTACATAATCCAACTACTTTAACATCAACTATTTTGATTCCCATCTTATACCTCCGTCTCAACTTTGGTTTTTAGTTTATCTAAATAATATCCACTATCCTCTGGATATTCCTCTTTTAAATCCTTTATCCTTCTCAAAACTTCTGCTTTTGTTTCTAACATTCCTTCTTGGAAACCTTTTTCAACAGCATATCTAATATCGTCAAGATTAATTGATCTTGTTAAAGACATACTTGCACACACAAAGGTTTTTATTCGTTCTAATTTCATCTTAACCTCCTCAGATTATCTTTAATTTTAACTTCAGTAAACTTTTCCAATTCCTTAATAAGATCTTCAATCTTCTCTTTAGATGGTTCTGGTAAATTATGGCCCTTTGAATCTGCCCCAATATTCACCCATTTAGGATTTATTCTTTTTATCCAATCAACCATTGTTTGTAAGTTAAAATCTATTATTGGTTCTATAGTAACCATTTTATCTACTTTAAAAAGCTCTACACTTTCCATAGCACACATTCTTTTTGAGGGTGATGGAGCATTTGAATATCCTACTTCAGTTGTTTCTATTGTAGTTCCTAAAATCATATTCTTTGGAAAATACTTTAAAAATTCAACAAATCTATATGGATTTTTACTTTGAAATAAATATGTGTTTTTAGGATAGTTTCTACAAACTTCTAAAACTTTTAAAATCCATTCTCTTTTTACACCATTATTAGCAAACATATCACAAGAACTCCCAACAAAGATAAAGTTATTAGAGCCTAAATCTGTTTTTAATTCTTTTTCATCAAATCTCATTGGATTCTGTTTATATACTTTCATGTAACAGTAGCTGCAATCATGAGGACAGATTCCTTTAATAACATTCCAGGTGTGACTCACAAATCCGTACATTTGTCCTTTTTGTATGTTTAATCCCATTTTAACTCCAGGTAGGTAGCATATTCGTACATCTCGGGCATGTGACTTGATCACTTACAACGCTGTGTTTCATACCTTCTGATTTTTTTACTGTCTGCTCAAACTCATATCTACAATACCCACACCTATACAAATTTTTAAAGCTTCCATCATTCAATCTTTTTTCTTTGATTATTGTCATATGGGTTTCACCTCTATTTTTTGTTTCTTTAAAAAGCTATTCCAGTCCTCACTAACCATCTTATCTCCATCTAATCCTCCTTCTATCTCTAAATGCAAAAAGCTTTTACATTCCCTACAAGAACCATGCCCTTGATTCATTCCAAATCCTGTCATCATTATAGAAGGACTTGCTGATTGTTCAAATCCACAATTACAACATTTAAAGTTATACCTTTTCTTAAAATTCTCTCTTTTTAGTTTTTGTTTTTTTACCATTTTTTAGATACCCCATACTTTAGTCTGATTTTGGGAGTTTGTCATTTTAATCCTAGCTTTTACATAATTGAGCAAATGCATAAGCCCCTGCCCAAGCAACTCCTATCCACATTATTGCTGTTGGCCAGGCTATCATTTTATCAGATCCTGTAGAACCTTGATTAATGGTTTGATTTCATTATGATTAACTCTAACTCCAGAAAATTTTGGATTTAAGTTATCTTCGTGAATTAATATTTGATCATCTTCTAGTGTAATGTAAAGAGCAGAAGCAATTTTTATGTCTTTATCTTTATTTCTAATCTCTACAAGTTTGCTCATTTCTAACTCCCCTCTCATCAGCATTAATTACCTTTGTTACAAATTCGCACATGCACTTTGTACTACAAAAGTGTTTATCCCTATATTCATTTGATGAGACCCCAAAATCATTGAATTTAAACTCAATCCTGTGTAAATATCTCCATCCTTCATCATAAGGATACCCTGATCCTATTCCAACATCTATAGTCTTTGACTCACAATTATCACATATAAACAAATTCTTTTTCATAAATATCACCCCATATTATTATTATTATTATTATAATAACAATACATATCAATATATAAACTTTACTATAATGTAGCCTACATTAATACAAAATTAGTAAGGGAACATTTATATATCATTAATTTTACCTTAGTATTTCTAAACTATATTCTAGAGCGTATACTTAGTGACCCCTAAGTACCCAAAATCACAAAAAATAGAAAAAAAGCAAAATCCCAACCTTTATATATAACCCCCAATTTTTCTTTATAAACTTTGCCCCTGTATGTTGTCACTCAGCACTGTAAAACCAATTTTCTAATTTTGTAAATAAATACCCCCTATACTATACAATATCAGGCAGTACAGAGCCAATTTTTTCAAAAAGGGTAGGCGTATATTAAATATTAAACGAATGGTTCAGCCTTTAGTGTATATTATACTAACCAATTTTGGGGGATTCTTGTCAATTATAATATACACCTTTTATAAAGAACTTGTCAATTTACTTGTTTAGATCATATTTTTCTTCTAACAATCTATATAAATTATCAAACTTTGTGATATTTTTTCCCCATGCTTTATGCCATGCTATCTTTGCTTTGAAATAAGTTAAATCATCTGAAGTTATACTTAAATTATTATCCATTTCTTTAAGATACACAACAATTAATTCTAATGTATCAAATTCATCAGCCCTCATTTTTTAAATAACCAGACAGGTATTAATCCCATTGCAAGCAAAGGAAGTATACTTGGTGTTGGAGCCAACATTGTTGGGTAGTTTACTAAATAGGCCCTATCCCATAACAACCACTTGATCATCTCACCAGCATAAGGACTTGGAGAAGCTCTCCAATATTCAATCCATTCATCATATTTATCTAAAGCAGCATTATATGCTTCATCAGGAGTTTTACCTTCTAGTAAAGCGTTAATTATAGCATTAGAGCATTCAGCAAAAGAGTGAGAGTATTCATCACCAGGTTCTTGACCGCATAAAACATAATCCTGCTTATATCCTAAAAAGGCAATCCCACCTTTTTCCATAATTGTTCTTCCTAATCTTGCTCCAACTCTACAAGATAATAAATAAACAACCCTATCAGCCATTAAATTATCATTTTCACCAGAAATTAATAAAGGTTCAGTGTTCTGACCAGTATAAATATTATACCCTCCATGCCCAACACCAGTTACAAATAAAGGATCATCATAAGCTATTGAATCTTCAAAATTATCTCTTGTATCATTTTCTCTTGCTAAATCAGTTGTAGTATAACCAAGTCCGCCTGCTTTTGATATTACTTCATCAAACCAAGGGAATGCAAATTCTGTTGCATCAATTTTAGTAGGATCTACTCTATAGTTTGATCTTGCAATAAGAAGAGTTTTTGGTTGAGGCATTTAAATCTCCACATAAGGTTTTATTAAATAAGCTGCTAGAAATGTTGCACCAACTGAGATTGCAGCAGCAAAAAGAACAGAATTAAAATCTATTTTTGGTTCATGCTCTAATCTTTTTGCTGAAAGAATTTGTGCAACACCAGCTGCTATAGCACTAGTTAAAGCAAATGCAGTTACAGCTGCTGTCGGGGTTATATATTCAGCCATTTTTATCACCTAAGCCTTTCGTAATATTCTAATTTACGCATTTCAGCTTCAATAATCTCATCTCCAAGTTCTGTACCTTCAAGAACTTCTAAAAGCATTTGTGCAGGTGAAAGTGAGACTTCTTGTCCTGCTACCATTATTCTAGTAAATGGGAGTTCTCTTTCTACTTCAGGGAGAGTTTCAAGCCAAGCTTTTAATCTCTCTACAACCATTTGTTTTTCAGCTTCAGTTGCCATGATTATCCTCCATAAAGATATTGGGTTCTTTTGATACCATAATTATAAAAATGATCAACTAACCAATTCCATGAACCTTGAGTATACCAATAATTTTTCCAATTATCAAGGGTGGTTATTGCACCATCATAACTTCCAGCTTCTCTTACAATACCATTAATATATCCTTTAACTTCTCCGTAACTAGCTGCTTCTAACTGCCATTTAAATAATATTGCTCCTCCAACTATGTAGGTTCCTAAGCCAATAAATCCTGCCCATGCGACTTTATTCCAATCCATTATTTACCTCCCTTTTTAATTTTTTTATAAATATAATATCCACCTACGCCTACTACACCAAGAGCAATTAAAGTCAATATAATTTTTCCAGATGTTGAGGTTTCTCCTCCATCCCCCCAGAGGATACCGCTAATTCCAGAGTTCTTAAAATTAATAGCGATTCCCAAACCAATCATAAGAATAGCAGCAGCAATAGCCCCTACTATAATTATAGGCAATGGAAGTCCTTTTTCTATACCCACTCCTTTTCCTAAACCTAAACCAGTTTCAGCATAAACAAATTCAACTTTCCAATCATAAGCAGGTAGCCAATATTTTGTAGTGTTTGTTCTGTAAATATTAATATATAATGGAGTAACACCATAGGTCCACATAACTCCCTCGACAGCATTAACTATTGCACTTATAGCCCACTCATCTGGTATAATTCCTGCTCTAAAAGTCCAGAAGTCTACAAAACCTTTCTGGGCAGGCCCATAATAAGTCCCTGCTTCAGGGTATCTTTGAGTATGTATTATTGCCATTTTATTTTTTATATTTTGTTTTAATCTAAACCCATAACCATTACACCAGCTATTGCTCCTCCCGCGAGCAACCACCAAGGGAATTTTTCTTCAGGTGGAATTCCTTCAACAAGCAAAACGCTTATTGGAATTGAATCATCTTGCGCCCAAACCATTTATTTTTTTCACCTCTATTCTAAATGATAACCAACAACATTTATATTTAAATCTCTATCAGGCATGTTTATCTCTATCCATCCTGCATCAGTCAGATTAGTATCTAAATTAGCTTGCCGAGTCCCATAAACTTCTCCAGTATCTGCATCTATCCACTCTATTTTAATATCATCTATAGCACCTAGATTTTGATACCATGCATAGATTCTTATAAGTTGACCTACTTGGGCTTCAGTAATCTCGTTAAAATGAACAGTCTCAGTTACTTTAACAGCATATACATATGCTACCCCTCCTCCGACTAGAGTCACACTTATTGGTATTGAATCATCTTGCGCCCAAACCATTTAATTTATTTCACCTCTTTTTATAAACCTTAACTTTCTATAAGTAAATGAATTATTTAAAAGTTTGTTTTTAGAATTAATCCCAGATACTTAAGTTAATAGATCCTTCAAATAAACGATTTGCACTTGGTGAAGGATATGCATCCCATATAGTCACCCAAACATTTCCAATTCCAGCCACACCAGGATTAGGAGTAAAGGCACTTTGGTAGACATAATCTCTTAATAAAATATCTGCTGATGTGCTTCCAGCCCCGATAGTAATGGTTTTTACTGGTAAATCAATATAATTACCAGACGCATCAGATATAGTACAACCCACATAAAAAGTCTCAGTAGAGGTCCCTGTATTCTTAACTTTTAATTGAGTATCTACTCTGCCTCCAAAATCAACAACACCAGTACTTCCAGGATAATATGTTCCATAAGCAGTATCTAATCTAAGATTAACTATTTCAGCACTAATTATTGGTTCTTCATCATAATATTGATTATATTTTTGGTTAACAAAGTTTATAATTGTAGTTTTGTCTGTAAAATTATTAAAGATGTTGATCCAATAAATCTTCCAAGAATCTAATTGTGCATTAGTTAAACCACTTAAATGAGTATCAATATCAGATCCAACAGGAGATATACCTAAAAAGTCTCTTAATTCTGTTTCTTCATTTAAATTATAAGCAATAAAACTATATGGTGATCTAGTAATTGTTTTTGGGTAATCTACTACATCATAATATTCATTATATTTACTTTGAACAAAATTCTGCATAGTACTTTTGTCTATAAAATTAATAAATATGGCATTCCAATAAGTTTTCCATTGATCTAATTGTGCATTAGTTAAACCACTTAAGTGAGTATCAATGTCTGCTCCAACTGGAGAAATTCCTAAAAAATCATTTAGTTGAGTTTCTTCATATTCATTATTAGCTGTAAAACTATAAGGTGATCTAGTAATTGTTTTTGGGTAACCTACTACATCATAATATTGATTATATTTTTGGTTAACAAAGTTTATCATAGTAATTTTGTCTGTAAAATTATTAAAGATGTTTGTCCAGTATGATTTCCATTGATCTAATCCAACATTATCTAATTTAGATAAATGAGTATCAATATCATCACCAGATGGATCAATACCTAAGAACTCTTTTAATTGTGTTTCCTCATATACACTATTAGCTGTAAAACTATAATCCCCCCTAGTAATTGTTTTTGGATACCCTGGTTCTGGTTCAGGCTCCTCCTTTTCTCTCAAGAAAAAGTACCATGCTCCTCCTGCAATAGTAGCACCTACAAGTGAACCAATAAGTATATCTTGAGCTTTCATCTAAATCTCTAAATACTTAGAAATATTTAAACCTTTTTAATTAAAGTACATTAAAATTATAGCTTTGATCATCATACATCTCTCCAGTATACACACCATCCATTAAAAATACCCTCAGATAATGATCTCCTGAAGATCCTATGGCCTTTTGTGAGGATGAATTTATAGTTATTGCTTCTCCTACTGGCAAGTCAATAAAACCTTGATGTATTGGGGTATGCTCTGGCTCAAGCCACATAGTTATAAATAAATTTTTAGCTTCACTAAAATAATTTGTGACGATAGCACTAGCAGAAACTTGGTCCCCAACTATTGGTTGCTCAGGATTTATTGTAATAGAATCAATTTTAATTACGTCCACAGGTTGAGCAGGAGGTTCTGAGGGTTCCTCCTTCTTTTTTAATAAAAAGAAACCTACAACAGCTACACCTATAGCAACCCAGGGTAATATATCTTTAGTAGCCATAAATTCATTAAAGTCCTAGAAATATTTAAACTTAACTATAAAATAAAAAAGAAAAAAATAAAAGAAGAGTTTATTCTTCTTCAGTTTCTTCTTATACTACTACTTCTTCAACGACTGGTTCTTCAATTACTTCTGGTATTTCTACCTCTGCATTATCTACATTTAATACAACTTCTGGTACTTCTTCTGGTGCGTATATAACTACTCTATCGCTATTGTAATTGTCTTCAGGGTTTGTTATTAATACACCATTGTAAGTAAGTAAGTTATTGTCTCTAACTGCTAAATCAACTAATCCACCGTTAAAGGTAAGAGCTGTTAATTTCTCAGCAACTAAATCTGCATTGATAACAATGCCGTCAATAGTTAATGTAGAGTCTAATACATATCCAGTTTCACCTAATTCAAGACTTATTCCAATGGCTAAATCATCTTCATCTAAGAAATTTACTCCATCAAAGTATACAATCTCATATTCGGCTGTTCCTTGAATGAAACCTTCTTCGCTATCTGAACTTATCTTTAACTTATTGTTAACAAAGCTGAATTTATACTCAATAGATTCAACGTCATCATCTTCTAAGTTAAATGAGAATTGTATATACCTATTTGGTAATATTACAGGTTCTCCAAGTTTTAATAGTTTTAAGATTTCATCACTGTCTAAAGAAACTCTGTCAATGTTTTCATATACACTGATTTTATTTAACTCGGTAGCATTAATGTCAAATTCCCAAGCTGCAGTATATCTGCTTTTGCTCATTTCATCTCCATCACTATCGGTTTCTTCTCCGAATAATGCAAAACCATCGCCAGTTTTGATTGTTTCTTTAATGTCTCCACTTATCTTTGCTACAATTAATCCTTCATCAACATCATCTTTTGGATATGTTGCTTCAAGACTAATATCTACAAAGTTAACTGTTTCTGATGTTCCAACTGGAATAACTGCGATTTCTCCATCAACATCAATTAAAGCTGAAGCTTCTCCGACTCTGATTACTTTAACTTCTTTATCATCTACAATATAACATTTATTCTGGTACATCTTTACATCACCAGTAGTCCAGCTAGGCTCAGTAATACCTGTTCCCTGCCTCACCTCACCAAACTGAGTTTCCGAACCACTTGTAATATGACTCAATCTAACATAATTTACACAGGAAGCCCTTTCTAGAGTAGCCTTCCAATAATTGCAAGCATCAGTCCATCTAAAAGCAATCCCAGCATCTATACAACAGACTGTAGTAACATCTACTGTCACTCTAACACTCGTAGACCAGGTTTCACAACAAGACCCAATAAACCTAGTTACAGCATTTGCTGTGCACGTACTTAATCTTGCCTTGTTAGAAACTACACACCAAGTTCCAGCCACATCAGTCCACTCAACCCCAATTGCAGCATTAGACCTAGTAAAAAGATCATTGTCAATCTCTTCTGTAGGTGTATTTATCCCCGCATTGCATAGCGTCCAGTTCATCCTACCATGGAACCTCTGGGTGTTAGAATCTTCGTACATTTCTTCAAACCCGTTATAGATGATTCTCTGCCAGTTAGTTAAACTATGCTTATTGGCCCATGCTATTCTTCTTATCTCCTGTTTAATATCGTGCATGTACTGTCTACCAATACCCCCACATACAGTCCCTTCACGAAGAGTATAAATATCAAAAGTAATTGGTAGCGTCTGATCAACAGCTTCAGCAGCATACCCACTCTGAACCTCTTTCTGCTCTCCCAACTGTACATTTACAAATCCACGATAAGCTGTGCACCCCCACTGCTCACTAGGATCAAATCTAACAATATCTGTGGTAGCAAAAAGAGGTATTGGAATTTCACAGCAATTCTTAGAGTCCCAAAAGGTCTGCACCAAACACTCTACCTCATTAATTGTAACTGGCTCTGCCACATATACTGCCATCTTAGAACACCTTAATCTTAGTAAACTTGTCAAGAAACTCTTGGACCTGTTCCTGCCACATCTCTATCTTCTCAGAGAGCCCCACTGTATCTATCCCCAAAGGAATCAGTGGCGCAAAGTCCTGGTCTGTAACAATATCGATACACGCTTGTTTGACCGCTATCCTTCCAATGGCATGTCCAAGTGGGTGAAGTCTGATATCGTGTCCATGTGAGTAACGCACTCTAACAGGTCTTTTAAAAGCTCCCTGTTCCCTTCTAGCAGTATAACTCCTTCTGAAAGTAGGAGGTAACGCATCCAAGAAGATAGTCGAAAGGTACACCATACCTGTTCTAGGTTCAAAATGGTAATCTTGACCCCTACCCACATTCTTTGACGTAAATGTATTATTCCCTTCAAAGACTGACAAATCATATAACTCAATTATAGGCTGATACCTAGCCTTCATACCATACTGCTTAAAGTTCAAAAACTCTTCCGATATAAACTCTAACCGCCAACTCTCCCCCATATCGTAAATCATACGATCTTCAGCGCCCCTAATAAAGTCTTCTACTGTAGAAATAGAAGGAGTAGAGGTTGTACTAAAACCGTTTCTAAGCTGTAACTGTCTCTGAACATCCAGTGCCGTACCATACGTACAATAGGCTCTACACACTATGGTGGTCATAGCTGCTGCTGTAGCTACTGAACTAGGTGAGGATACTCTAATATAAAACCTAGTTACACTATCTGGCACACTAGATACTGAATGAGGGGATGAAGTAGTTAGCGTAATAGGTACCCAATCTGACTCTAACGTAGTACCTCTAATATCCCAAACCATGTAACCCCTAGTTTCCTCAAACTCATCATCATAAGCTGGTACAAAACGTATCCAACTAGATGTAGAAGCTCCATATTCCCAAGTTAATGTACCATACCCTCCTGGACCACTAGCCACGAAGGCCAACGCATCATGGCGTCTAGCAAAACCAAAGTAATGAAAGTCGCTTGTCTGACCTAAAAGTTCAAAATCTGTGCCATTAGGCAATGCAGCTTCAGCAGTATTATCTACAAACGCTGTTGCACTATTATCATATTCCCAAACTGCTGTTAATGGTTGTCCTACTGGTGACATTAGCTACACCCCCTATCTTTCTCATAATCCTGTCTTAGCTTGTTGGCGCATTTGATGCCACCATCTACCGAATGAAAGTAATCTCTTTCAGCTTGAGTTGTGCACCAGAGTTGCAACAAGTTACCACAAATGTAACAAGGCAACACTAGTACGCCACCCATGGCTGAAGTACCCATTACTCATCATCCTCATCCTTTCCGTTATCTACATCAGAAGGATTCTTAGCCATAGCTCTTGCTAAACTAGCTAAAGCATCACCTACCTTAGTAACTGCTACACCCACCATTCCCCAAGCTGCTGCCGGTAACATTGTAAGCTTATCACCCAAGAAAAACATAGAAATAATTATTATCGATACTGATAGAACTAAAGTTAAAGCCAGAATAAAACGTGCGCTAATTCTCCATAATTTTAAATTCTTCATAATACGTACCTAAACAAAGCCACTATCAAAGTCCCACCAGGAATAGCAGCATAGAGCAGCTTTTTAAGCCACCCTATGTCACCCACATTCCTCGATATCTGTTCTTTCATCTCTGGTAGATGTTCGGTGCGCTCCTCCAAAACGGCGGTAGCAATCCTTAAATCTATCAAAATCTCTCGTTCACTTTTATGTTCTAAATCTTCTTGTCTCATGACAGTACAGCTCTCGCTCTTTCTGCTTCATTCCAATATGCGATTACTTGAGGTGTATGAACAATCATAGCAACAGCTTGCACTCTAATATTTTCATTAATTAGAGATTGACCAGGACGCACAACATGACGATGATAAGTTTTAGTGATTTCAACCCCATCTTCCATTATATGAGTAACTTGACGAACTTGAATCTGTCCATCTTCTAGTATTTCCATTGTGTACCCAATTTGTTTGGTTATTGCCATAATTAAACCTCATAAGTTGCGTTAAAACTAATATCACCGCCTGTCGATACCTCTGAAACCAGAAAATTATACGATCTCATAAACTCCGCTAAATATTAGGTCTCCATCAGCAGACACAACAGAAAGAGGCATATTAGTTGACCCCACTGTTGCATCCCATAAATTAAATCGTATGTTAGCTGAATTTTGTATAATCTGTCCAAATATACTTTCACTTGCATTAGGAATGGCTAAAAGAGATACCGGACCAACAGTAACTATTGATGTCCCACTTGAATTCAAACTTGTAAAAGGTAAACCAATTATACGAGCAGGTTCACAAACTGTTAAACAACCGAGACTTGTAACAACTACACGACCTTGTACGTGTATCATTCTCCCTATTTTAGTATACCTTCCAGCTTGTGTAGAGAATGTCTGATTTTCGCAAGCACTTAAAGTCGCATCTGTAAGTATAGGAGTCCATAATCCCTCTTCATAATCATCAAAATCATTAGCTCCTGCTGAAGCATCTTGACATGCTAAAAATCCTATATGACCAATACCAGTTATATCAAAGGAATTAGAGTCTAGATTAGCCCCTAATTGAGGACTAAGATCCTCAACTATATTTACCAGAGCTTGGTCTACGCCATTTATAAAAATACTCATGCCTTTATTCTCCTTTATACAAAGTAAACTCTAATCCCAGTTTGAACATCCTTTAAAAGGATACTGGCCTTACACGCATCCACGCAATCCAGTTGGAAATTATATGTAGCATTAGGAGTACCGAACTCCTCTGTAACATCAATATTTCCAATCCAAACATCTCCCCCCTCTCGTGCACAAGCAGGTAAGCAAATTGCGCCGCATGGAATCAAATAGGCATCTATAAAAGCTCCACACGCTACACGTATCTGCAAAGCAGGTGTAGCCGCATTAAGCATTTTATTTGCACAAGAGCTAGAGTTAACTGCCTTAGCATATTTCATCATAGCATAGGCTCTGGTTACTGTAGCTCCACAAGGTATATCAGCCGTTACCACGTTAGGTAAGGCAACATCACTTACGCAAGCATTAATAGTCACACAATCATCCATAACAGACCAGAAATCCATCGTAGATATTTGTGGTCTCACGGCTTCAACAATTTGCTTTGTATAAGCCATCGCAGTATCAGTACAAGTAACCACTCCAGCAGCAGCCGCATCAGTTACATTACCTATTATAGGCTCATTAAGTCTCCCATTTATAAGTACGCTCATTAGGCTAAATTACCTCCAGCTACAATAGCAAAACCATCGGCAGTAGTTAAAGCAGTAGTAGGATCACACGCAGCTGTTCCTCCAACAATAGTTAATTGAATCTTGGTAGCAGTCGTAATTTTTATTCTGCCTGTCCAAGCAAGCTCAGATTCAGCAGTTAAATTAGCCTTAAGACCTTCACATGATCCTATAATTACTTGAGGAGTTACATCGTCTGTTTGAATAGTTATACCAGTAAGACAAGCATCATCAGATGCATCAATATTTGGCATTTTAAAACTAAAGCCAGTTAACATGAAATTTTGAGTAGTACCAGTAAATAAATCAAAAGAACCTGCACATTGATGAAGATCAATAGTACCCGTAGCAACTTGATTAACGCCAACTCCAGTAACCTCAGCTTGTTGAGCAGTCACTAGCTGCTTAATATACCCTACTAGGGTATCTGTACAAGTTGTAGCACCCGCAGCAGTACAATCTGCTTTGTTACCTATTACCTCATTCATCTGAGCATTCAGACAGTTATTAGCAGCAGGTACATCGTGAAATTCATCTATAACAATTAGAGACGCTAACGCCTGTTTAGTGTACGCCACCAAAGAACCAGTACAGTCTGCCGCAGCAGCCGCATCTGCCTTATTTCCAACTACATCACTGTGTGTCACGTTGACACAAGTATCTGCCGCAGGTACCAACGTAGCACAAGCAGTTTGCTTGGCATACGCTACCAAAGACTCACCACAACTCGGAGCACCGGCAGCCGCGCAGTCTGCCTTATTACCAATTACATGGTAAGGCATCTGGTTATTTGTAGCATTAGCCGTTGCCACAATTGGTTCATTAGCAGCCAGAATTACGTAAGCCACTGTACCTGTAGACGCAGTAAACGGATGATCTAAATCAATGTTAAACACATCACAAGTAGCTGTATGACACGCAATAGTTCTAGTCTGGAAAGCTGCTGATCCTGTAAGAGGCATCAGTATATTTCCATTAAAGTACCCACTGGCCTCTGCCCTACTAGTATCCGCAGGTACAGTAGCCGAGCCTGTGGTAAAGGTTCCTGTTGCAATAATAGCGGAGCCCAAGATACCTTTTACATAACTTGCGATTGAATCGGTACACACTCCTACAAAAGAGGCTGTATCGGCTTTATTTCCAACTACGTCACTACTCACAGAATTACATGTAGCATCTACACACGGTACAGCACCACCTGAAGCACAAATAGCCGCTACATCCGATATTACTCGTTTAGCATAAGCCATCAATGATCCAGTACAATCTACGGCTGCCGCAGCATCCGTCTTGTTACCTACAATATCACTAATAACCACGTTATCCGCAGTATCAGCAGCAGGAACATCATGGAAAGCATCGATAACGCCTATAGCAGTATCTCTAGCTATTCCCTCAGTCACTAACTGTTTGATATAGGCCATAGCCGTATCAACACAGGTGACCGCTCCAGTAGCCGCAGCATCAGCAAGCGCACCTAACACAGCGTCTATAACAACGTTCTGTGCGTGAACCAGCCCTAAATCTGCTAGAACACTGTCTGTTCCAAGTCCACCACCAGCATCAACATAAGCCGCACCGATAATATCATATATAGACTTACCCACTGCCAGTCTAGTTCCGCTAGAATTTCTGCCAGTTAAGTATTCTACCAACGGGTTGCCGTTATTAAACTCAGTAGCTTGGTTACCGAATATCTTGGTTTCCAAATCTCCGATATCGCCAGAAATTTCAAATGCTACGGAGGCTGTAGTAGACTGAAGAGCCATATGAACTATAATCTGTAAAATATCTTGCCCTAAAGTTACTAAACAATTCGCACTATAACCAGGACCATAGAACCAACGGTCACCCACTGTCTCAGTTCCATCTGTTAGAATACCTCTTGTCCCATCTGGCTGTCTCTTATAAACAACACCTAATAGAACATCTGTATTTGCATTACACGTCTCATAACCATAAAACGTCTCAGTAAGCTGAGCATCACTCATTATCAAAGTATTATATGTAGCAGAGGATGAAACTGTATTAGCACCAGAATTAGCGCCAGTTAATCCAGTAAGTCCTATACCAACATCAATAGCCTCAATCTGAGTAATTCCATTCATTACCGTTTTAGTAGCAGCATCACCACCATCTGTACCCATCAACATAGCCACAGCAGCAACTGCATCAAATACAATTACCGGCTCTGGAAATTGCTGTACACTTACTAAATTAGCAGCACACCAAGCAGGACAAGTTCCATTATCAGTACCTAAAACAATTATATTATATTCAGCAAAGTGTGGATGATCTAAAGCCATAGATTGAGTAACAGTATCAACATGACCTTGCTGCTGTAATTCAACTCTAATAGCTGTATTGTGACAACTAATAGACCCTACCGCCTCTGGAATAATAAACAGAATCGAAACATCTGCATGTTGTCCATGTAATACACCAGCAGCAGAATTTTCATCAAAACCACAAGCATAATTAGTAAATCCATCAAAGCCTAAGCCTAACTGATTCTCTTTAGCATACGCCACAAGAGTATCACAAGTATTCACACCACCAGTTGAGGCAGCATCGCACTTACTACCGATAACATCACTCATCACAATGTTACAGTTAGCATCGGTTGATGCCACATCATGGAAAGCATCGATAACTGCTATTGCAGTCTCAATATTTTCCTCTAATGTCACTCTAAAATACCTACGCATTATAGGAAAACTATTGACAACACAACACACTGTAGCAGTTATGTTATTAAACTCAACATAACCTAAATCACCATCAGTCCATTGACAAGCACAGGTCATAAAGTCAACAGTAGCGGTAATGATACCATTAGACTCAGTAGCACAAGCCGCAGTTACCTGAGTAGTCGTAGTACCTGCTCTAACTCTAAAAACATCAAAAGTCCCTGGAGTAGTTTCACAGTTAGTTAATACATCACCACCTAAATTTACCAGATGTACTGTATAAGACACGCACGAATCTACACCATCTGCAATCGTTTGATTTCCAAATGGTCCTAATGGTATAACCACATTACAAATACACCCCGCTCCTGCAAGGGTCGTTACAATCTGCTTTGTATACGCCATTAAAGATTCCGTACAAGTTACAGCCCCTGCCGCAGCAGCATCCGATTTGTTACCAACTACATCCGCAGATATAAGGTTACAAATAGCATTTGCACACGGTAATGGACAATAACCCGAATTAAATCCTGATCCTCCTCCTGCCATTATATTACCCTCCGACTTCTACTCCTATCTTGAAGTCTCCAACACTCTAAAGTTTTCATAATTAAACACCTGTCACATGCCATCTGACCTGGGGTGTTTGAGAACCTGTAGTATTTACAAAACTAATTCGAGAGATAATTCTCCGAGTATCGTCTGTAAATGACTCACCGGCAAACAAGTGCAAATCGTGATCTGTACTTGTAGCCTCACCGTCAAACTTCACATAAATTGGTTGATTTGTGATTATCGAAACCTTCCTAATGGTTTCTGATCTAGCACATTGATGACTAATCTGACCTGTAATATTATACACATCACTTGTATCAAAATCATCGGCTGACATACTAACTGAAATTGTATTGCAAGTCAAACAAATAGCTGTAATTGTCCCAGTCGTACAAGCTGCCGTAGTGTTAGTTACCAAGTCTCCTACCTCTACACCCCAAGTACACCACGCTTGTGTAGAATCAACCAAAGAAGTAGTACAACAGTTACAACCTGTATGTGTTCCTCTGGCTATAATATCCTGCTCAAATCTTCTTAATGAGCTTGTTAGAACCAAATCTTCCGCCACGTTAGTAGTGCTAAGGGTAGTTGTACCCCCATTCTTAAACGGGAGAATGGTTACTGAATCTTTTACATTTGCAGGGAAGTCTAAACACCCTGGTCCATGTCTTCCAATTATAGGCATAGTATTACCCTCCTTTTAAATAATTACTCCTATCATATTAGGTGTAACCCATAAATATGTTAGATCATCAACTGGCTGATTCAATTCATACCCTATGTTGGTAATAGTCAAATCCCCACCTGCCCCAACCGACAACCTATAATTTACTTGAGAATCGGCAGCTACCAAAGCTGTTCCAGTATTTTCAAATATCCCTGTGGTACTAGACGTAATGCTCGCAGATAAAGCATTGGCATTATCATCACGGAAGTCCACGGAACTGGCGGCTGGAGATGCATTGACGGTCACCTTCACATTGAGATCAGCAATATTAAGAGCTATAGGTGTCTGAGCTTCCGCGTTGGATTCTGTACCAGAAGAAGAAGGACCTCCTTCTAGACACAGGAAGTTTGTAGTGCCATCTGACTTAAGAGCAGCAGCACCCCCTGCCATTGCGATATGACTAGCACTGTCCTGATGCATATACATATCACGAAAAACCAGTGTTTCGTCATGCATACCCGTACCGGCGGTCAATTCATAATTAAGCAAAGACCCATCTACTGGAGTCACTGTGTTGATAGTATCTTCAAATATCCCATTGGTACTGGCGGTAATTGTGGCAACCAAAGAGGTATCTACACCATCATCCCTCAAGGTCATAGTGGATGCCGCTGTGTTACCGTTAGAGTTTATGTCTATACCCATATTTTTGAAGGTATAAGTTCCATTCATGGTGTACTGAGCATCAGATTCAGTAGCATTTACCTCATTTCTCCCACCCAGTTGGGAATAAAATGTGGTGCTAATATCCCGCGTATTTGAACCGAAACCGCAGACGATTAGGGAAAGGTCATCAGTGGCGTGTTCTAACGTACAAGCTACAACCGTAATAGTCATGCTGGTACCTGTAGCTCCAGTGGTAAGATGCCAGTTAATCAGACTCCCAGCAGTGAAGGTTGCCGCAGTCGAGTCCGTGAACGTACCCGCAGTACTGGCGGTAATAGTTATATTCGGCCCAACATCAGCCCCATCATCACGGAATCTTAAAGTAGAATTTGCTGAGACTGTGTTAGCAGTTACTCGTATAAAACCATCATCGACGGTGAAGCCAGTCTGATCTGTTATTTGACTATTTGACTCGTTGCTACTAAAATTTATACGACCGCCTATGCCACTAAAATTTGATTCATTAGCGTCTACAGTGTTTCCACCAATCCTCCCACTAACATGAAACCATACATTAGCCAATTGAAACTCTCCCTAGCCCAAATTGCATGTCGCAAGCATCCTGTAGCTCAGCTTTTTCTAACCTGGTCAAGGTAGGGTAGGTAACAGTCAGTTGTCGCTGTGTATTAAACACCCAGGATCGTGGAATCTCAGGTGCACCATCATCAAGGTCTGCTGACGTTATCTTCATCTGCGGGAACATGGTATCGGCTAAATCCTTGACGAATTGAACACAGCGATTATCGGCTAACGCAGCTTCATAGAGTCTCTGTCCTGTCAGAAGAGAGTGGTCGGAGCAGGTACGTTTTGTTTCGGCCCAATCCATAACCACCTTTTCTGATCCATCAAAGAATCGAATTCGACATCCACAAGTATTTGAAGTCCAAACTGTCATTAGTTCCTCCTAAAAATCGCCAGGCTAAAGCCGCCAGTTACGGCAACCTGACTTTCCAGTATTAAGTCCGATCCACTGGCTGCATCTAGTTCAAGTACGTCTTGTATTATCGGCATGGTTAGTATAGCACCACCAGAACGCAAAGAGTGTGTAGCCTGGACTAACGATGCTTTTAAAGTAGCCAAATGAGAGAGGTCTACGACGATTACGTCGGTTGTTGGCATAAAAGTTATCTGGGTGAAGTCCGAGACCAACACGTTTATCTCTTTACTTACTCCATTCAGAATTGCATGTTCAATAGTCAAATCCGCCTTCCACTGAAACATCTCGTAAGCCCAAACTACCCTAGCACCTAGTTTAATAGCAGCAAGAGAGAGAATCCCATTACCAGCACCAAAGTCTTCTACTACATCGTCGGTAGAGACCAGGCTATCCAGCGCCTCCAGCATCGCCCTGGTGTAGGGAACGTAAGGATTCCCCTCTCGAATGTGCCGAGAGGGTTTGAGTAGTACTTCCACTCGCCCAATAGGGGTAGGTATAGTATCCCAATCCCCTTTTATAGCTAATCTTGAACCAATTAAAAGCATAAATCTATCCTCCTTCCGCTGTCTCTTCTTTAGCATGATCAAATAACTTCTGACCTTCTATTTCATCTCCTCATTTACAGAGGCTTTTAGCCAGCTTTTTCAAGCCAGCCATCATCTTCCTACCCTCTAAGATTCGTCTAGCTTTTTCAATGATCTTTTCTTCATCATCGATATCTGCTTTCAAATCGGATTCCTCTTCATAAAAATCCTGTCCGCCTTTCCTAATTCTCCTTTTGCACATCTGCTTTCTCCGCTATTCTAATGACTGGTAAAATAGGTATATCCGTATCAGCAGTAAATCTATCCACCAACATTCTAACAGGTTCCACCATTCTCTCATCAGTAATATCGACTTCTAAAGCTAAGACTGCTCTAGCCCCTATACTTGAGATAGCTGGAATATTGAGTGAATCTAGGTATTCTTTAAATGCCCTACCTATCTGTTGATACTGCTCTTCTAGCGTTATCACTATCATCTTCTGTTTAGTTACCTTTGGCATAAACCTCTCCTTTGTATAGATAAAGCCTTCTGACTTTTCAATCAAAAGGCTTCAAATTCATTACATGCATCTAACCTGAAGTTCCAATGCGGTTCCCTTATTCAATTGTCTTAGGTTATTTCAGGGTCAATAAAGTGAGCAATACCACTATCATCTAGAAACACTGAGCCATCATGAAATACATGACTTCCCTGGTCTTTCCAGTTTACTGCGAGGTTTCCCACATAGTCTTTAACGAAAGTAAGGTCACCTGTTCTCTCATTACGTAGTCTCCAGTCTCTTCCTGCTCTATGATAACACAAGCGCCAGTGAGACTCAGGCAGCTTTTGGCCTTTCATCCCAGTAGTATCTTGTGGCATCGCACCCTCTTTAGGGTAGTACAAGAATACCTGTTCTCCAACCATCTGCGCTCTGCACCTCATGTACATGCGCCCGATTTGACAATCAGTACCAACCATCTGGCCTTTACCAACCATCTGCTTACAAAACCAAAACTGCTCTGTCTCAGGGTCTCTCAAACGCATCCAACGATATGTTCTTGACCAAGATAATTCCCAGTTCATAGTCTTACTAGGCAGAGGCGGCTGAGGCGGGATCGGATCAGTGTTGATCGTAAATGCTCCCTGGTCTTCATCATTGTCACTATGTATGTGACCATCATGATATATGCCAGCCGTTTGCTGTACCATTATCTTACTCCTCTTCTGGCAATTCTGGTGGACTTACTTCCTCATCTTCATCAGGTAAAGAAGGTACAATATCCACACCATCATCACTAATAGTTAGGCTCTTTGCATCAAGTTGACCTCGTGCAATAGCATCTAGCATACCATGATATTTAATCGCCTTCTTATTCTCTTCCTCAATCAGTGGTAC
>SDBT01003339.1_pt1 | contig 27839 bp, 20 predicted proteins | sample 2277101 | NCBI WGS metagenome assembly SDBT01 (sample SAMN10404973, study PRJNA504765) | marine sediment metagenome | isolation source: marine sediment core GS10_PC15, 103 cmbsf | place: Arctic Ocean: Southern Knipovich Ridge | collected 2010 | reverse complement strand
TCAGCACTCCAAAATAAAATCTGAGATGGAATCCCAGCATACGAAAGTGATGATGTCTCATTATTACTATCGAGTTATCGTCCATATTATGTGACCATATTTCCACACTTAATCCTGAAGAGCCAAAATCCTTATCAAACATGCTTATCTGAGGAGATCATAAAGCATCAGGAGAGTTTTTTCAAGAGATAATTGCGGGATCCTCAGATATATGATAAGAAAAGCAAACGCAGGTTTGGTTCTTTGTAGTATGGGAACCTATCCGAAAACCTGGCTTTGATACAGGCTAAGCTAACCCGGTTGACGGCTTTCGGACAAGTTCCAGGAACCAGGGGTGGGGTGTGATATAAAGAGTATAGAAAACGGGATGTCCATTGGATTTGAAGCATAATATTTCAGGCGCATCTGCAATATCATTCAGAATCATCAAAATCATTAGTCTCCGCCGAATCCATAGTTGTAGAATTGCGCGGTTCATAAATATTTTTATCGCTATCTATCTGAAAGCCTGCATTTTCCATGGCCTCCAAGGATATATGCTGGAAAGCGCCGCCGTATGAGTAGTTTATCGCTCGCGATCTAATATAGTCTATTGCCCTGAACTTAGCCACCCGGATGCAGAGAGCCCTATCCTGACCCTCCTCCATATTCATTATAGCAATATGCATTTCGCTTCTCAGCTCTTCAGCCAGAAAGCTATCACCTCGGCAGAGCCATTTGGCCAGAATCTGAATCTCTTTATCGTACATAGTAAAATCTTGCATGACTTTCCTCATGAATGAAGGTTTGCGCGTTTCCAGGTTTTTCATAACTTCCTCCTAATAATATATATCGAGTTGTTGGTTGGAATATGTGAAGCTATCTCAACTGATGCCCCAGATTATCTGCTATAATTACCAGTCTCTTTGAGACCATGGAACGAGAGGCACTAAACACTTCCGCAATAGCGCGCTGTGTATGTCCCATAAGATATAGTGTAAGAATATCCTGATCTCGTTGGGATAACTGGCTTACCGCTTCTCTTAAATCCAGGTCGCCGAACTGGTATGACTGGACATCGAAATTGAGTTTCTTCCTGTTTCTTCCAAGAACGGTATTGGGAAAACTTGATTTTCCTCGAGTCTGATTGATGTATCCACGACCTCTCATTTTTTTTACCTCCTTGTATGAGATTTATCATTCATGCTTCTACTCATGAATAATATCATAAAACTCGGCTTCTGTCAAGTTTTTCTTTCATTGTCCAGGAAATTATAAATTTCGTGATTCATAAATTGTTGCTGCAAGTTGCTTTTCGTGTTATGAGGATTATGACTTAAAGGTGGGGACTTTTAAACCGGAGTTTACAGTATGGAAGGAAGTGGGATGTGTTGGACTGTGGTAGGAGCTGAGGCAGTGTTGGCGTTGCGTTCGGTGTATCAAAGTCACTATTGGAGCGACTTCTGGAACTAATATACACTGAGTCAGAAGTCAGCAAAACGAGTGGCTTGACAGTTCTCATTCAAAGTAGCCACACCCATATTATTTCAACTGGAATTTTTGCAGAAATTAAGTGCTGACAAATTGATCTAATCTTGATATAATTATGTCAAGGCCTTTGACAAAGGAGTATTATTTTCATGTGAGAAATTTGGGTAAATTTCATTTGAGGAACTGCTGAGTGGAAATTCACATAACCTGATGTCACATTTCTAAACACAAAACAACAACCGAGAAACGACTAATCAGGTACGGGAGGATGCAATTTGAAAAGTCGTAAACTTGCACTGGTTCTATCATGTATTTACTGTGGATTGGGGCAGCTATATAACGGTCATATAATAAAAGGTGTCAATTTTGTCCTGATCTACTCCGCGCTGATCGCGTCCATTTTCGTTCCTCTGCATTGGGTGCGCGTCTTTGGTATCTCTGCTTTACCGTTCATGTGGGTAGTAGGCATGGAGGACGCCTATATGTCAGCCGAACGTATAATTGTCGATAAGAAACGATGGCTGCTGGCGGTACTGCCTGGCATTATCCTCTCAGGCGTCTTGTTGTATATACAAATATCGCCGGATTCCATAGGCCCTATCCATGTATCCATAAGTACAGGTGACAACAGCAATCCGGGAACCAAAGAAGCGCCAATGAAGAACATTGACAGGGCTATGATAGCGGCCGGCGCAGACGGTATTTTGCTAGTGGCTGAGGGAACATATAGTGGAACTCTTGAGATCGGATACCTGATAGCACGTAAGCCTGTCAAAATGTATGGCGGCTACTCGACGGATTTCTCCGAACGTGATGTGCTGAGACACCCAACGCTATTCCAGCCGGGTAAAAGAAGCGGGGCAGACCTCGGCAAACCCCTTCTTACGCTATCAAATGAGGTTGATGGCATGGTGGTGGACGGATTCATTTTTGACATGGGTATGCGCAACTCATACTCCCCAGACAAAGGAAAGCCCTGGGGCGTCAAAACAGGTATGTTATTGCTTCCACCAGAGAAATCTGACGGTGGTACCGTTGTCGAGCGAGGCTTATATATTGCCGCCAGTAACAAAGGGGGCAATATCACCATCAGCAACAACGTTTTCCTTAACAGCGCCAAGTTTGCAATTCAGGGCGCTATACCTACCGGAGCAATCACCATAACTAACAATGTCTTTGTCTCAAACAGGATGGCAGCTATAGAGGTTTGGGGTTCCTCTGTCAAGGATACACCCAATGCGGAGATTGCTTATAATACTATGCTCTTCTCATGGAGCCGGACCAAAGACTTTATGGATATGGGATACGGTATAGGTATGGTGGACAAAATGCAGTATAACATACATCACAATATTATCGGCGCATCCGTCCTGTCAGGTATTCACAGCGCTCGTTTCAATAAGGATAAATGGGTGAAACTGGACAATAATATTTTCTTCCTGAGCAAACAATCTGATCTGAGATATCAACGTGGAACCGGCACTAATCTGGATTTTTCCGCCAGCGAGTTGGAGAAGCTGGAATTTGCCAGCTCCAGTGGCAACAGAATCGAGATTCCAAGAGATTGCCCTATCAGTAAAGCATATCTGGAAGCCTTCCTGAATGCCTGTTTTACCCGGGAGGAAGATCTCAGACCCAATTCACATGCCAGACTTGTGCGCAATCTCTTTGGCTTGAGTAAGTCGGCACAAACCTCCGTCACCATGTTCTGCAATCGGTACCCCTGGGAAGAGTCTCTTGAGCTTTTTGGCGCTGTTAGTGGGGTAGGAGCTCAGACAGATAGATGGCCCCTCATCAAAGTCCGGGTTCATAGAAAGATAATTCCAGATTTTTTGTCCCGGCGTTTCAGATGATCTACCAGTCCAACGCCAGGTATCCACAAGCAATTTGGTATATTGCTACGGAGATAAAATGGGGAAAGCAATTGAATTAAAAAATCGCAAACTAGCGCTGATTTTATCGCTCCTCTACTGCGGTGTAGGCCAAATATATAACGGCCGCATGATAAAAGGCATTGATTTTATCATATTATACACACTGATAATACTTGCTTCCTTCTTTGCTCCCACACATCAGCTAATTATTATGGCTCGCACTGCCTGGCCGTTCATGTGGGTAGTGGGTGCGGTGGATGCATACATAAGCGAGACAGCACCTCTTTATAGAAAAAAATATATAAAAAAGTGGGTGTTGGCGCTCCTGCCCGGTGTTGTTCTTTCAGGGCTGGTGTCATACATATATCTAAAACCGAGGATCTATAGTTTTATGGGATGGCAAGCGAAAGTAGTAATTGAGGATCAGAGTGGTAGTTACGACACTTCTGGCACTTCCGTCCGTTCAATATTCTACTCCATACAATTGGGCGCCTTCGTAAATAGAGGCGTGGCAGAGAAGCTCCGGGATGAACTTCTGGACAAGGGGTATCCAGCCAATGTAGAACGTCTGAGAGGGCGGCAGCGACAATGGTATCATGTTTATGCTGGCAATTTCCAAACACGCGGGGAAGCTATCGCTTTTGGGGAAAAACTGCGTGAGCAAGAGGGACATGCTTATGTGCTGGCTCCGCGCGTTACCCCTAAAGAGGAAAAGGGTGATAAATCGGAAGAACGTGATGAAGATCAAGATCAAGGCCAATAGCCATAACCCCTTCATCCCGAATATCGTAACTATCAGGCGACATTTAATACCTTGCGAATGATTTCATCTGGGTGAGAACGAGCTTCCTTAATCAGGCTGTCAAACTGCTCGTTTCCGACTGTCCCCCGAAGCTGCTCCAGGTTAGCTTTTGTCTGTGTAAGATTGGATGAACCAATAGCCGCAAAAATATCATGTGCAACAGCCAGCAACATGATGGCTGTATTGGAATCCCCTTGATGCCCATACAGCATTGCAAGCTGGCTCAGAGAAGTAGCGATTCTGCTTTTACTCACCAACTCCTCCCTGATTTTTGAGCTTTGCTGGTGGTAATTCTGTGCTTCCACTGATTTGTATCGGTATATATCCTCTTCTCCAGATGCTCTCAGCCTTGCCGTTGCGTATTGCCGCACCAACGGATGAAAGTGATACCTATTCCCATCCTTGAGCAGCAGCGACGCGCGCATCAACTCACCCAGGGCTGATGACCAATCATTGACATCACAGACTGATTTAATGAGTTCATCATTCGCGCCCTTCTCAAAGACCAGCATCCGTCTGAAAAGCTGTTTGGCTTCCTCACTCAACTGATCATGGCATACATTGAGACAGACATTGACACTCCTATAGCGTTTATGCATAAATATGTTGTCAGAATTGGCAATATCCTCGATATTTCCTTCGATCTCTGCCATCAGTTCGCTAAAGGAAAGCCCAATCGCCCTGGGTGCAGCAAGAACTATCGCTAGCGGCAGATAACCGATAAGGCTACAGATTTTATCAATTGTCCTTTCGTCCGCCGCATCTATTGTGCCGCTCCAACCCTTATATTTAATTCGCTCGATGAACAGTGCGCGAGCTTCAGGCGGAGTCAATTCGCTCAATCGCTCCACTCTTCCCAGATTAGTATCCATGCTGGTGGTTACAAGAAACGCGCTTGGCGGTCGGACATCCATTAGAATCCACTGCCGTAACTGGTTATCTCTAATAACCGCGTCAAAGTTATCAAGCACTATGAGCGACGGTTCCTCTTTGAGGTAATTTCCAAGAAATGATCCCTTTTCCTCAGGCATCAGGCGGCGAAATGCGTTACCGGAGATTTTCGTACCAACTGCATCCCAGATTGCTTCTCTGGACATGCCGTCTGTTAGATTGACCCAGAACACGCCCCCGGCAAACCTGCATCGCTTCACATGCCACTGAGCTACCATGCGCGCGAGAGCGCTCTTGCCAACACCCTCTTCGCCATGCAGTTCCACCACACCACCGCCCGCGAGCTTTCTAATTAAACTGGCCATCCATGTTTCCCGCCCTACAAAAGGAACGTCCGCCTCCGGCACCATGGCGGGATTTGTGGAGTATACATGAAAAACAGGTGGTGAGCTTCGTGCCGGTGACTCAACCAGCTTCATGGCTTCATTTTTCGCACACAGAAGTAAAACATCATCGTCTTCGCCATCAACGCCGAACAAAAGCCTGACCGCCAAACGTCCATGTTCAAACGCTTCTCTTAATGAGCAGCCTCTGGCCAATTCACGATAGAACCTGCTGATAAACTCGGCAGTGACATCCTTTCGCATCGTATCCTTCAGCCCTACTAAATTGGATATGCCCGCCTCACGAAGGGCATTCACACACTCAGTCGGGTGCGCTGATCCCAGTATCACGAGGTTGATCCTGTTTTCGATGACTATACTTGCCAGCAAGTCCGGGGCCACTAGATGAGCTTCGCCATGAGGACTCTCAAAAATCAATGAGCCATTGCGATTACCATAGCCATCCATGTGCAAAATCTGGACAGTGCATTCAGCAAGAGCTTCTATGAATTCCCGCGGCGTAGCTCCATACAACACTGAGATGTCAACATGCACTTTCGCTTTCTGGAGTGCTCTGCGCAACTCCTCAGGCTCCAGACGATTTTCAAACGGTGAGAATGCCTGAACCTGGACATCCCTCATGTCAGGATCGGGGTTTACCAGGACAAGATCGCCTTTAGCATCCTGACGATAGTAACCCACAGGTGGACGGCTAACCACAAGAGCGATTTGTAGCGCCGGTGCAGTTTCATCACTGGTACCCGCAACACGCGGCCTGCGCGCTGGCATTTCTGAGTTGCCATGCGTCCCGTCGTAAATATTAGTTATAGCGATGATTTCGCCATGCTTAACCTCGAACTCGCCCAGCGGATGAAAGAGCAGCGCCAGCGTTGAATCAGCACGGCCCAATGAATCGGCAAAATCCTGAGAAATGAGAATATGTCCTGCATCTCCACAGTCCATCACCCGTTCCGCCCGGGTAATGCCATCTCCGGTAAGATTATCTCGATGATTAATATCCTTAATAGCATAAACCAGCCCCTGGTTGATCCCCATACGGATACCGAACCTTTGTTCCTCTGTGGTTTGGCGGTTGTGAGCCTTCAGCCGCTCATCCAACTCCAGAGCACAATGGACTGGCGCTCGTGGATCTCTAAAGAAAGCCGCAGCCAGCCCATCGCCAGTGGGCAGGCAGAGATAGTCCTCCATCGGCGTGGTAGTCATTGTTGACGTATCCCGCACCAGACGGTTCAGAGTATCGACGAGCTGCGATTGCTGTTCATTGGTACGGCGTGAGTAGCCGCTAATGTCGATAAATAATACATTCCCGGTTCTTAACTCAGGCTTATCCATTTTCTCTTTCGCTACCGCTGTTCCCAAACACTGCTTCACCCATGTGTCCCTGTTCTGCCAGATAATAGGCGGCAGCGGCGGAAAATGTCGTCTTTCCCAGGCCGCCTTTGTCGCTAAACATAATATACCGCCGATCCGGATACTGGACGAATATGTTTGCTAGTGAAATTTTAATCACCCCTTGCAGTATTATGCTGTAGCACTTTCTTATCGTTAGATTCTGGGAGCGCAGGCATCTTGCCTGCATCATTGATCGTTGATCATGCCAAAACGCTCAAAGAAAATGCTCAAAAAATAGACATATCTGCTCATTTGCCTCTGGAGTTATGGAATGCCCCTTACGGTTAGCCATTCCCACTCTTTTATCGTAGCCCATGAGCCTATTCACAGCGACGGTATGATTCAGCGCGACCCATCGTGATAGTGTATCCTCAGAGCCACCTGACACGAAAAATGGTCTTGGCGCCATCAACGCGTGTAGTTCGTGCAGGTCATGTCCCGCCTCAAAGAGTTTCTTATAGGCTCCTGTGCGTGGGTTATCATCAGCAGGTATGCCGGGTCTGCGATTTTGCCCGGTTTCATAGCCCAGGTACCACGGCTCCCAGTAATTCACATTCCCGCGGCCTTCGTCAAACACAATACCCGGGTCACACCAGCAGGCACAGGCGAATCTTTCATATAGACAGGAAGCGAAAAGCGCCCATTTCCCGCCGAAGGAATGACCGACGACACCAATTCGCTCAGGATCAACCTTCGATAGATTCGCCAGCAGATTGTAGCAATTAGCCGCAACGTATGCAAGATACGAAAGCGGTTGAAGTTCTACGTTATCCTTGTTCTTATATGCGACTAGAGTTCCTCTAACTTCGCGTCCACCGGGGCTTCCGACGCACAAAGAGACGAACCCGCGTTTCGTCATCTGATACCCGAAGTCATATTGCAGCCTGCTTTTCTCATCCAATCCCGCCCCGCCTTCGGGACCATAGAAAACGTCCAGAACAGCGGGAAATGGCCCTTCACCATCAGGTATAAGCAGGTAGGCAATCGTTTTACGCCCCGGAGCGATCTCCACGAGGACTTTTTTCCGGGTAAAGTTTTCCGTATGCTCTTTCTCAGTATACTCGATTTCTGGCTTTTCCAGCAGCGGCGGCCATGTTCCCATAATACCATGCCACCGTTCAAGTATCTCTTTTCTCCGTTCCTGCCAATCGAAAGCAGTATTGACTGGTCGGCCATCATAAAATTCTAACACCTGTCTATATTTACCTAAGTCGTTTTTGAACTCATCTGGCGGTTGGAAGAAACGCCCAATACTCGGACAGATTTCCCTATGCGCGGACATTTTCACTTTTATCACACCCCTATGGCAAATAGACGGCACATCTCTGCCCCGTCTATCTTCGTTAAACGAGTTTTTCAGTTATAGTCGGAACCTGTCGAGTAGAACGAGGCTGCCAGCCCGTTTCTGTAGAATACGCTGCCAGCTTGTTTCGCTGCACGAGCCGGCGGACGTTCTATTGCAATGAGCAAGGCTGTACGTCTACAACGGGCTGGCAGCCTCGTTCTACTTACCAAAGATTACCATATTGTATATGCAAAGTCAAGGAGATGGACAGCCAAAATTGATGGTTGACACCAGTTCGCCTCTGTGCTAGACTGTAATTGTATAATCGGGTGTGAAGAGCATTGTTTCTATAGTTTATCAAAAAACGTGGGAAATACAGTGAGGAGAGCTAGAATGCGTTGGAAGATTTCGACAACATTACTCACAATCATGCTGATTCTGCTTCTGGGCTGCGGCGTATCCTACAGAGCAACGATCCCTGAAGATGTCACCAATAGACCAGATCGATTTCAGAACAGGCGAGTAGAGATCTCCGGTGTGCCTGAACTTTCAAGGAGAGGCGATTTTGCTCCGCCCAGTTATTTCCACAAGGGGTACTGGAGCGTAATCGTTGATGGGCAGGTTTGTGTGGAGGAGATCAACTTCGAGAATGAAAATAGAGTTATAGCCTGCCGGAGATTGGCAAAAAAGGCTGCCAGCGAGGGAAGAAAGATAACAATCAAAGGTGAGATCAACGATGGGTTCGTGGACATAGAAAACTTTGAGGGTATCAGTACCAATACCCCGTGGTACAAAGATCAGCGACCGGATTATCATCATCCTATTTATCTCTACAACTGGGGCGGATACAGACCATACTACTGGTGGGCAAACCACTATTATGGCTTATCCTATGGCCCACCTCAGTCGAGATAAGTTTTGAGAGAGATGATCGCGATCTGAGAGAAATCAAGTTCAGTTATTAGCATCGCACCCGGCGTTTCCTATTGAGATCTGGACATCATCGCCTATTTTAATGCCTAATATCTCCGAGGCATTGGCGCAGTTTATCGCTATTTCCAGATTGCCAGAGCTATTGAATATCGCCAGTGTATGACAGGTGGGTGTGTCCGCGTATGAATGACTGATTTTGTTCAGCTTTACGTGAGCGATTTTTATAGCGAACTGGCGATCAGATACAACCGCCTCAAAGAGCTTGCGCGTGATGTCGGTTATCAGATTACCGAAATTGTCTATATGGATCACGCGTCCCTTTATCCCGCCCTGAATAACCTCCGGTTCTGAAAGAGGTATCCGCATCAGGTCATCCGCCTCAACGCCCAACGCCTCCATTGAAACGCCCAGCGACAGATGAGCCGCAATCGGGGCAAAGATGTCTCGACCGTGGAAAGTGCTGCTGACCTCATTTAGAAAATATGCAGAATTAGTCAACTCTACAGACTTTATGACTTCCTCCTGCGCGAGGGCGCGCGTGAGAACGCCGTTGTCTGGCGCGACGAAGTAGTATTCCCTTGTCTCAACGGCTATAGCACGTCTCTCGCTTCCAACACCCGGATCAACTACCACCGCATGAACCGTGCCCGCAGGAAAATATCTATAGGAAGCTCCAAGCAAAAAGGCCGCTGCCGACACATTCTGGGCTACTATCTCATGGCTGACGTCGATAATGATGGCATCCGGGTTTATGGTGTAGATGACGCCCTTCATAGTTCCCACGAAGCCGTCTGCGAGGCCGAAATCGGTCATCAACGCTATAAATCCGCTGGAGTTTGCCATAAATCTTCTTACCCCCTAATAGAGGATTTGTCATTCCAGCGAAGGCTGGAATCCAGAAAATGGCATTCTTTTGGTAGACTGGATTCCAGCCTTCGCTGGAATGACAAGCACTCTTATATCAAACTCACGTTAAATAACTGGTTGATCAGGTCAAGTTATTCAGGCTTTCAGAACCCCGCGTCCTGTCTACGAAACTCCCCACCGCTTTCTATAGCGTGCCAGCTTGGCTTTCATGCCTTCCTTTTTCAGCGCCTCTTTGTTGACCACGGCATCCGGCACTTCGCCGCGCATTACCTTTATCATACCTTTGCAGTCCAGGATTCCGTTATCTCTAAAACATTCATCCGTCCAGCATATCGCGTGCGGGCAGAGGATCACATTTGACAGTTTCAGCAGCGGATCATCATCGCGGACTGGCTCTTCTTCCAGAACATCCAGTCCTGCTCCCTGAATCTGGTTATTTTGCAACGCTTCAGTAAGTGCCTTTTGATCCACAATTCCACCCCGCGCGGTATTGATGAAATAGGCGGTAGGTCTCATCAGGGCGATCTCTCTTGCCCCTATCAGGTGATACGTTTCCGGTGTCAGCGGACAGTTGATGGTTACGAAGTCGGATTCGCTCATGACGGTGTCCATATCCACAAGCTCCACGCCCAGAGCGTCAGCGTGCTCCTGCTTCGCGTATGGATCGAAGGCGATGAATCGGCTCATGCCGAACGGCTTAACCAGACGAAATACCTCGCTGCCTATATTCCCCAGACCGACGGACCCCAGCACCCGATCCCGCAGTTCTGTTCCCATGTGGAATATTTTGTCGTTCCATCTGCCGGTTCGTACCAGGTTATCCTTTATAAAGAGCTTACGACACAGTGCCAGCATAAGAGTAACGACACCGCCCGCCACCGGGCGACGGACTCCGCCGGGCGTGATAAACAGCATTACGTCTGCGTCGGTGCAGGCATCGGTATCCACCATTTCATATCCCACGCCGAATCTGCCGATAGCTGTAAGCCGTTCAACTCCTTCAAAGCTCTCTGGCGTATACTCTGGCTTCAGAGAGATCACGCCGTCGTAATCCCGTATCTGCTCCGACGTGACCACCGGCGACAATTTCTCCATAAATTCATATTCTATATCAGGCACTTCGTCCAGCAAGCTGAGTCCCATTTCCTTGTATACCAGTTCCCCCTGCTCGGATAAGAAGTCCCGCGTCAAGCCAATCCGAAATTTCTCCATTTGCTCCCCCTTGTATCATTCCGGCGAATTAGCATAGGAATTATGACACAGCAACATAGTATTTAGACACACTAGATTTTTATGAACAGACAATTAGTAGAACGAGGCTGCCAGCCCGTTGGTAAACAAGCCAGCGGCATGTTCTACAAATATATCCATAATATTCACTGTGTCTGAGTAATAATTTATATTTTAGTAATAGAGGGGAAGATCAGCCGGCAGACCGGTTCGGGCAGATTCATACGCGCCCAGGATGATCTCCAGGCACTTTTTGCCATCCTCTCCAGTAATGGGCGGATCAGTGTCTGAGATTATAGCATTGATGAAATCCTCCGTCAGCGCTGCCCGGCCTCCTCTGATCTGGGGTACCTCTGGCTCAAACCACTCTCTCTCTGGATAATCGCCTATCTTCCTGTTCAGATACACCTTCAGTGGTTTCAGCGTGATCTGACCTTCAGTTCCGTAGATCCTGCTGGGATCTTTGCTTCTACCCACTGCCCAGGAGCTTGACTCTATGTAACCGATAGCCCCGTTATCATAAGCTATGGAGACACTTATGAAATCTTCCACTTCGGACGCGCTATTGAATGTTCCTTTCTGGGCATAAATAGATGTCGCTTCATATCCCAGCATATACCGCATACAATCTATATTATGCACAGTATTCATAATGAGAATGCCGCCGCCAGCAGTCCTGACGTATCTGCGCCAGTCCGACACCCTGGCTCTTCCACCGACTCCTCTTTCCCAGTAGTTGGCTTCCTTATACCCCATGTCGGAGATCTTCACGTACATGATGCGGCCTAGAACTCCCTGCCTCAGAAGCTCTTTAACCTTGTAAGCAACACCCGAGTATCGACTGACGAACCACATGGTCAATTTTACGCCATTGTCCGCGCACGCCTGAATTATATCATCCGCGTCTTCCATCTTCGTACACATAGGCTTTTCCAGCATCACATGCTTACCCGCCCTTGCTGCCTTTATCGCTATAGGAGCGTGCAGGTAATGCGGTACTGCTATGGATATTATGTCTATATCATCTCTCGATAGCACCTCGTCCAGCGATGTTGTGTAGGGGACATTGCATTTCTCCCCCGCTTCTTTAGCCGCGACCTCGTCCACATCCATAACCATTGCCAGGTTTGCGTTGGAGGCTTTCTCAAACCCACCGAAATGAGCGTTAGAGATCTGCCCGCAGCCAATCATGCCAATAGAAAATATCTTCCCCATAATGTTCACTCCTCTTTAGATACACCAATCATTGCAAATTCAGTCTCGCGAGGTTTAACTTTGCCGATTATAACACGTTCAGTCATTGGTTTCAAGCATTACTTCAAGCCGTACTTTTACTATTGTCTCACTTGCCTGTCTGGTGTATACTATACTTGATCCGGAGTAAATCCGAGGCATTGGATATGGAGGTGAACTATGTATACGTCCTTTAAGATACGGAATTTTCGGTGTTTTCAGGAATTAGAGCTTGATGATCTGGCACAGGTTAATCTGATCGCTGGAGTGAATAACGTTGGCAAAACAACTCTCCTGGAAGCGATTTTTCTGCACGGTGGTGCGTATAACCCAGTACTAACGCTGATTCTTAACGCTTTCCGTGGTATTGAGAATATAAGTTTATCACATGGGACATGGAGAGAGCATCCTTTGAGTTCGTTCTTTAATCGATTTGACGCTTCAAAGACCATAGAGTTAATAAGTGAAGACACAATAGTTGGTCATAGGATAGTTCGACTAAAGGCGTTGGGTGAACCATTGGGATCAGCGATGGTATATCGAGAAGACGGTGTATCTGCTCTGAACGAGTCTACTATCGGAGATGCCGGGGATAACTCTGTGGGGGTTCTCAGTTCATCGGAAGTCGCTAAGGTGCTTGATCTTGAATATGAAGGAGTAGGGGGGCCAAAGAAATACCGCATGATAATGGATGGAGCGGGCGTTCGTACTGAACCAATCCCGCCGGCTGCTCCTTTTCAAACCTTTTTCCAAAGCTCTCAGAAACCCATTCCTCCGAAGGAACAGGCTGGACGCTATGGAGATTTGGAAATCCGAAATGAACATGATATGGTCCTGAGGTTTTTGAAAATTATCGAACCGAGGCTTAGCCGACTTGCATCTGTGGCAGTGCCAGGTGGTTCGATGTTACATGGAGATATAGGTATTGGTCACCTTGTGCCGCTACCTCTAATGGGTGGAGGAATGGTTCGCCTGGCGAATTTGATTTTGCATATTGGTAATGCACCAAAAGGCGTTGTGCTAGTCGATGAGATTGAGAACGGACTACACCACTCGGTCATGTCCAAAGTTTGGAAAGCTATAGCCCTTGCAGCGAGGCAATCGGATACACAGGTGTTTGCTACAACGCACAGTTGGGAATGTATCCGGGCGGCACATGAGGCGTTCGCATCGGAAGAAACTTATGATTTCCGTCTGCACCGATTGGATAGGATCAATGGGGAGATCAGTGCTGTAACATATGATCAGGGAGTCCTTGCTTCCGCGCTGAAGCATGAACTGGAGGTGCGTTGATGCCAACCCCAATTCGTATCACCGAATCTAAACAGCTTCTTGTTGAAGGGCGCAGTCCTGAGATATTCTTCGGAGAATTGCTGAACCATATGGATTTGTCAGGAATACAATTGCAGGATTTTAAAGGCATAAAAGATTTGCCTGCATTCCTGAAAGGACTAAGAATAGCTCCCAACTTTGCGGAAGTTGTGTCTTTGGGCATTGTCCGCGATGCTGAAGACAACCCAACAGCCGCTTTCCAGAGCGTATGTAGTGCTCTGCAAAACGCAAATCTGGGTAAGCCAGATAAACCTTGTATATTTGAGGCAAACACACCACGTATCGGTGCTTTGATTTTGCCAGATGCCAATAGAAAAGGAATGTTAGAAACCCTATGTCTACAATCAGTCGAAAGCGATCCAGTTATACCATGTATCGACGAGTATTTCTGCTGTATTAAGCAAATTGGCGTATTGCCCAGAGTCATGGACAAAGCAAGACTCTTGGCATTTCTGGCTTCTAGATATGAATCAGTTTCACAGTTGGGCAGAGCATCTCAGAAAAATTGCTGGCCGTGGGATGATTGTGCTTTTGATCATGTTAGGCAGTTTCTGAGGAATTTGTAGATAGAAAAGGAGGAATATTTAAATGAGCACATCAAATGTTACCACATTTCATGTACCAACGAAAGTTGTCAGAGGCACAGGCGCGGTGGAGCAACTGGGTGAAGAGGCGAAGGCTCTTGGGGCGAAGCGGGCGCTGGTTGTTACCGACCAAAATTTGATCGAGGCAGGGCAGGTTGAGAAAGTGGAAGCGCCACTGAAGTCAGCAGGCATTGAAGTGGTTGTCTTCGACGAAGGCATACCAGACCCCACCGTCAAGCTGATAGAGAAGGGCACTGAGATCGTCAGAACAGGGAATTTCGGTGTGATTATCGGTGTAGGCGGAGGCAGCAACATCGACGCCGCTAAGGCTATGTCCGTGATGGCTAACAACCCCGGCACTATATGCGATTACGAGGGATCTGACAAGTTCGAAAACCCGCCTATGCCCATAATCGCTGTTCCTACCACCGCCGGAACCGGCAGCGAGGTTACATACGCGTCGGTGGTCACAGACACGGACAGGGATTACAAATTCGTGGTGTGGAGTTCGCTGCTCACGCCGAGAGTTGCCATCCTCGATCCTCAGATGCCAGCCACCGGCCCTCAGATAGTGCGAATTTCAGCAGGAATGGACGCGTTGACTCATGCGGTGGAATCCTATTTGTCCAAGCAGGCCAGTCCATATTCGGAGTCACTGGCTCTGTCTGCGATAAAGCTGGTTGCTGAGAATCTGAGAATGTCCATAGCTGACGCTGAAAATTCCGAGGCTATGACCAATATGCAGATCGCTGCTAATATGGCAGGAATGGCATTTACTAACACAAGGTTGGGCATTGTTCATGCCATCGCGCTTCCGCCAAGTGCGCTGTTCCACATCCCGCACGGCATAGCCAACGCTATATTACTGCCGCATGGCATGGAATTCAATCTCATAGGAAATCCCGCGAAGTTCGTGGATATAGCCTACGCTATGGGTGAAAATGTGGATGGCCTGACCATCATGGACGCCGCTATGTGCGCGGTAGACGCTGTGCGGGATCTGGCTGCCGACATAGGTGCTCCACAGACTCTGAGCAGCGTCGGCGCGACAGAGGATGCTGTCCCCAAAATGGCTGAGGACGGAATGAAGAGCGGACATCTTGCCGTCAACCCGCGACAGGTGAGCATAGAGGACGTGGTAAAAATCTTTGAGGCGGCACTCTGAATAGCCTATCAAGGCTGATTATGACCACCCCTTTTAATAGTTGGTGAGATAGCGCGAGGCGACGACCCACCAGCAATTGAGCGGTACCAGAAGAAGAATCAGGCGTATCGCGAACGGGTAGATGGGAAGATGTAACCAGTTTCATCGTTGGACCACCAGTTTCACTGTATCATGCGCCAGGTGCGCACCATCGGACGCCTGAAGCTCCAGCACGTAAACACCCGGTTGAGTGAAGGTCACACTGGTGGCCAGATCATACCGATTCTCGAAGCGAACACTACCAGACCCACTCACCTTGCGCCAGGCTGTCCAACGGGCGATGGAACTGGTGGCTGGAATTTCATCGTCTGCGTATGTTCCCTGCAACAGAGCGCTTGAAGATATAGAAACTGTCCGATCCGGGCCTGCGTCGATCTCAGGTGGTTGATTGATGACAGCCCCAGGCACGAAAGCGGCGATCTCCGCATCGCTGAGGGCGCGGGTATAGACCCGAACGTCGTCGATTTTACCATCAGTTGGAGATTCTGAATTTGGCCTGCCTCTGCCAATATAAAGCGCATCCGAATTGGTTATGGCATTAGCAACGTTGTAAACGGAATGATCCAGCACACCATTGATATAGATCTTCCCCAGATTCTTTATACTGTCGATGACGGCCGCTACGTGGTACCATTGGTTCGGCGTTCGTATGGCATCATCCAGACATGGAATTCGCATTCCCATGCTGTCTGAATGCAAATAGAAATAAGCGCCAAATCCCAGCATGTAATTCTGCTCCCCCCACTTGCTGCCTTTGTTGATCAACTGCGACCAGTCGTTGCCACTAGGATAAAATCCCGGATAACTGCGCGGCTTCACCCACATGGCGATGGTTACAGAAGTTGGTGCGCTAAGCGAGGGATGATGCTCAACTTTTACGTAATCCACGTCACCATCCAAATCCAGAGAATGGCTGTTCGGCAGCCCGGTAGGAGCGACGTCAGTTGAGTAGATGGGATCGCCAATAATAACGCCGTCGTTTGCGTTACCTGATTGATCATCGGGTGTATTGTCGAAGGGCCAATAACCAGCCAGATTGAGTTCACCTTCACCCTGGGGCAGCACATTTATCGCGACTTCATCTGCATCCGACAACTCTCCATCATTGGCAGTCAGACGCAGGATATATACACCGGCAGTGAGAAACTGCGCGGTGGTTATAGGCGAATCGGGATCTGAAAATGAAACAATTGCGGGCGCACTCACCTGAGACCATTCTGTGGCCAGACTGCCGTTTGATAGTCCATCATCCGTGACATAGCCGTTGAGGGTTACTGTGTCATCGGGCAGACAAATGGTCTGGACATTACCTGCATCCACACGCGGTCGAAGGTTATCAGGTGGCGTCAGCGTCAAATCCCAGGTTTTCATCATTTCCACGCTTGCTGGCGCTTTCCAGAGCAGGATTCCGTTGGCTGAATAGAAGGCGCTCCGCCCGCCCGGTTGTTTGCCAGTGGAAAAAACCATATTCGTCCCGACGACTGGAGAGCCACATTCCGCCGCGATCACGGCGCAATTTTTCAGAAGATTCGCTTGAGGATTGGCGAAGGACACCAGCATAAGCACAGGCTGTTGGTCGGGGAATATTAGGCGCTTTGCCCTCGATCCCGTATCCGCACAATTCATGACGCCTAGTGGACCCCAAGGAGAGTTCGCAACTTGCGCGTCGTGGTAGTTTCCCTGGTAGCATTTTCCGCCCCCAAAAGCAGGATAGGCAAACGCTTTACGCTGCTTTAACACGACTTTGCCCCGGTTGTCGATGAGAGTATTGGTATCATAAACTCCGCCGGGGACAGCTTCCAGCAACGCTGTCGCTATCCACATATCGTATTTAACAGCAATCTCACCCAGCTTGTCGGAAGTCTCACCGGGGATCGGACGCGCCAATTCAGCACCGGTTGGAGCCTTAACAATAGAACCGAAGCCAACATCCACAAGTTCCGGCAACACACAGATTTTTGCCCCTGCTTTCGCCGCCTGGCGCACAAAGTCTTCCACCTTAGCCAGGTTCTCAGGGACATCTCCGTCAATCTCTATCTGACAAATGGCAATTCGTACCGTTTCAGCGACCGCTGCTGCCGAAACAGCAAATATGATGCTCATGCTGATGATGAAACAGATCAGAATCCTCAGAGAACGGCGGAAAATTTTGTGTGTAGTCATTCTACTCTCCGTTATTTAGGCCTCACCCCCATCCTAACCTTCCCCTTGACGAGGGTACGCGTTTTTCAGTTACGGGTGGAACTTGCCCAGTAGAACGAGGCTGCCAGCTCGTTTCCGTAGAGAACGCTGCCAACTTGCTCCGCTGAACGAGCCGGCGGGCTTGTTTGCCAACGGGCTGGCAGCCTCGTTCTACTCATAACTGAAAAGGTCGTATTAGCTACTGCGTTTCGTGAGTTCCACGCTTGTGACGTTGCCATCCGCGTCCACACGAACGAGGGAAAGCAGAGAACCATACTTGCCTTCGATCTCTGTTCCTGCAATGCTGATTTTTTTTTGCCAACGCTCCATGCTCACCAGATAGTCCTTGCCGCCGTCAGCTCTATCTATCTCCAGAGCGATAACGCCATCTGGCATCCCATCCAATCTCTTAACATTGACATCCGGCGACGAACCCAGCGTCATGATGACAACGAAATCAGCATCAGTAGCCTTTGTTCGGACGATAACCACAGGTTTGCGCTCGTCCTTTATTTCCAGCCCACGGCCGAGGATGACCTCGCCATCCGGGACAGGCAGTATCGTTAATCTCAAGCTGTTTCCCTCTGACACAGCATAAGTTAGATTACAGTCCTCCTGAGTCATCTGCCCGCGCTGAATGTCCGTTATGTGTGCGTATCCACGCTTTGGTGATAGCGCGCCCGACTGTTTTTCCAGTTTTAGCGATGAATTGGTAAGTTCACCATCTACGTGGAGGGCATAGTCGTATTGATGCTCGCTTCTGCTGCGCACCCGATAGATGTCGAACACGCGGGAATCCACTATCGCTACGGTGCGGCTAAGAGTCACGCCCTCGTATGCGTTGTCGCAGTCAGCGCGCACAGCCTTGAGATGCTTACCTGTGCGGAAAAAGACTAATTCTCCAATGGAGGGCTTTCCTGCGCTGTCGGCTGCCCAGATGGAATCACGCGTGCCCTGCGGATACTGAGCTGTTTCGTCAACGGTCACCGTGTTATGGGCGATGGTCTGATTAGCCCAGGTCAGATGCTCGCGATTGCCATATCCGAGAGTGCCGGGGTCAGGTGCGATGATCTTTCCCTGGCTATAGATCGAAATATGCAGCTTGTCTGGATGGTCGTGTCCCGTCCCGTATTTGCCGTATGACATGAGCACGCACGTTGCATCTTTTGTGGTATCCTCGCGCAGAATGGCGTATCCAGTGGAAGGGAACACGGTGCAGTTGCTTTGATGCATACCGCGAAGACCGAATCCGGCGTTGTCCTTCAGATCAAACTTCCCCGGCGGCACTTCCGGGCTGAACCACATCAAGCCTATGTCATAGCGCGGTCGGCGCGGTTGTTCAACCTGGTTCAGAAGCCATGCGTATTTTTCGTCCTTATATGCGCGATAGGCAAGCTCATACTGCGTGTTGGCTCTTAGGTGAAACGTGTGTGAATCCGCAACAGCAGCGCCAGAGAGATCAGGGAAAATGTAATAGAACGGCGCGTCAAACATCATCTTCATGGTCTTTTTGCCCGTATCTCCCCACAGGCGATTTACATCCGCGCCGGCGTCCTGTTCGTTTCCTGTGATCTCCGTGTGCCATAAGTCAACGCCGGAGTGCCGCGCCGCTTCTGCCAGTTGAACGTATGCGCTCAGGGTATAAAAGTGGTATCCCAGAGCGCGCTCAAAGAAAATTCCGTCCGCCAGAACGGACTCAGCGATCTGTTGAGCGAATCCATAGCGCGTCAGCTTTCCGGTGGGGTCTCGATATCCGTTGAGGGCTTCCTCTATGTATTCCTGCTCACCAATGCAGAAGCCAATGACGCCAAATCCTGCAAAAGCCCAACTCCTCCAGTTGCCCTTCGTCCTGTGACCGCAGATTCGCAGCACTTCGGCGCATGGCCGAAGGACATCGCTCTCGATCCTGACTTTATCGTCATCGCTCAAGGCTCCGCTGTTGTAGATAAAATCATAAGCTGTTGCTATATTTATCGCCCACGGGGCTTCTCTGAGTGTGGATTCCGTAGCGCGCCCTTTTGAGCCTGTCGTCGGATACGAAGGATAAACATCCGCGTAAGCGAGCAGTATCTCAGCTACCTTCTGAGCCAACCGCTCCTCGCCTGAAAGCGCGTATGCGAACGCCATATATTGTGCCTTTCTGGCAATGTTGCTGTTGGACGACCGACCTGGTGTGTAGTCCTTCTTCGCGTCCTGAAGATTGTAGCTGATGAAACCATCAATGCGCTTCTTCGCCCACGTTTCCGTTGCCGCCCATGCCTTCAACTGGTCAATTTCGCCCTGATCCATGAACAGGCGCGGATGCGGAGGGAATGTGTCGGGAACTTCGATCCGCTCAACAGCATCAACGGAAGTTGTATAACCGCAATATAGTAAACTCAGAATAAGAATCAATATGCACTGGTATGTCAATTTCAGTTTCTCCTTTTATTTGAGTGGATTTCACTTCTGTCGATCCGCTTGGTCTTGATACTTTGCTGCACTCCTACTCGACCGGCGCTGTCGCCCTTTCGATAATAATTCCTGAAAGCCGGGAGTTTCTCTTATGCTGTCAAAAGCCCTGTCGTCCTCAGCCATCGGAATGTATTTTCTGCTTGCTTCGACGGCCTTTTTCAAGGATTCTATAGCCTGTGCCCTATCGTTTTTCAATGAATACGCACGAGCCAGATTATAATGTATAACCGGCGAAGTTCTATTTTGTTGACCCAGGTAGGAGTAATCACTGATGAAAAGCGCGCGCTTAAGCTCAGCGATCGCTTCATCGTGTAAGCCTTTTGCGGAATAGGCTTCCGCTAAATCGGCGTAAGCCGGGATATATTCGAGCTTCAGGTCTATGGATTTCTTGTATTCAGCAATAGCTTCATCATACATTTGCTTATCTTTGTAGAGTTTCCCCAGGTAATTATGAACGACAAATGTATACACACCGTCAGGATCGAGTTTTAGGGCGAGTTCGTATTCATTTTTCGCGTCTTCCAGCATCCCCATAGTATGATCCACAGATTCTGTCATAGGAACACCTTTCTGCGGCCTCATCGGCTCCGGTGCTCTTCCGCTGTCTGATCTATTCATAGATTCTCTGGCAAGCTTTGCTCGAAGTTCAGGGTTGTTCTTAAGTTCTTCCACAGAGATACCGCGTTCTTGTAACATCTCGCTCAATTCCGGTCTCCGTGTGAATGACGGGCTCTGATCAGTTTCGTTGGGCCCCAAATCCTCCTTGATTTTCGGGCTATGCACTTTCCATTTTACATGGTAGGCTTCCCCAAGTCTGCGATGAGCTTCTGCATAATCAGGCTTCAGATTAACAGCCTGCTTGTATGCGTCTATCGCTTCATCGAATTGCTCCTCACGGTAGTAACTCAGTCCTTTTTCCAGCCACGTTTCAGCGTCGTCCGTCTGTGTTTCCCCCTCTTCAGCGCGCTTTTTGAGCACTTCGCTGAGATCAATGGACGGCATATCTTCAGATAGTGTCTCCTTATCCAGTTTGCCCTGTACCAGATGCAGGACATTCCGCGCTGTTTCCCGGACGGACTGGTCTTCATCGCTTTGCATCGCCTCCTCCAACGCTTTAGCTGCTCTGCCTCTACGAAATAGATTATGAAGTCGAACGGGAACAAAGATGATCAACATATTGCGCGCGGCTTGCCGCCGAAACATCGCGTCCTCATCCTCTTTCAATATCCTTATCCATGCCTCAAACTGCTCTAATTGAAACCAACGTATCGCTCCCCTTTTGAGACCCAGTTTTATTGCCATTTCTTCACTTTGGGCCTTGTATTCCTTTACTTTCGCTGCTTTCTCCATATCCCCCTGGTAAGAATAGAATTTCTCTAATCGCTCAATTCCGATGGCGCTTACAGCAACGCCAACCATAAATTGCAGAATTGTCTGGCGAGACGATTCGAGGTGATGCCCAAATGTGAGAATGCTCTCGTAGATCTGCTGTGCTTTCTGAACCTCGCCCAGCACGAAGTACCGGTCGCCCTTTGTCGCGAGCGCGTTAGCATATCTCAACGCAGAAGAGAATTTAGGCTCTCTCACAATCCAGGGAAAACCCGTCGGGGTGGGAAAATTGACGATGCCCTCAGCCGTCTGATACTCCATTGCCGCAAAATCACAATCCTTCTTCCGTGCGCCCGCCAGGATATAGTCCAGGCCACTGGCTTCGGTATTATAAATCAGCCTCATCCCTTCCACTTCTTTTAGCCAAACGTCCTCCATCTCCTCACCTTGGAGCTTTATGGCCTTGATGTAATCTTGTGCTGCGTTTCCTTCAATAATTGGCATGTCGATGAGATCCGCCGGAGACATCTCCATTTTGATGTAAGTCATATCGACACTTTCAGCTTGCTCCAATTCCTTCGGCCTGTCGATCAAGTAATACATGGCGCAATAACCGATTATTGTGATCAAAACCAACCCGACAATGACGGACGGTATACCGATTTTCCATGCTCTCTTCATATTCTACGCATCTCCTCTCTTATGCTTATATAGCCAGCCATGGTGCAGACAGAAATCCACTGGAGATATGGCTATATTATAACATTGGGTATGAGTTACATCAAGGGAGTTGTCGGCGGGAATGTCATCTGACATCCCGTTTGAGGAAGGATATATACGCAAAGTGCCTGCATGAACGATTATATAGTGGATGGAAATTGTGTTCCCCGGGAAAGGAATTCCAGCCTATGGCGAACCGGCGTAGAAGGAAAAAACCAGGTGACGCCCGAATGGGAATGAGCCTGAAAGATAGATACGAATGGGCTATTGAAAATGGCCGAAAGCTGGATGCAATTCTGTCCAGCAAGAGCACACCACGCAACTTCCCAAAAAACTCTGTTGCTAATTTCCTTAGTACCAGACGCTCCGGGAGTCTGAATGATATATACGACTATTATTCCCGTCAGGATATTCAGCAGGCTATGTATAAATACGCGGCGGGGCGGAAGATCACGTATCTCAGGCTTTTCCGTCCGCAGTATGATCGTCTCAGGAACTCCGGGGACATATTACCGTTGGCGTTATCTACGTTCCTTGAGTCGGGCAGATACTGGCCTTCGCTTCATGGTACCGTATCAAGATATGGAATCAAGGGTGGACGGATATGCGATGTGGTCATTGAAATAGATTATAAGTCCAGTTGGAAGAAGTGCTTTGAAATGACCCGTCCCATAGTCGATATGCTGCAGAGCCGCGGCGCCGTATTTCGTTTGAAATTCAGCGGCCATTGCAGCGTTCACATTATCCTGCCCGCCGAGGTGCTTCGGATCAAGGGTTTTCCAGTAGATCACAGCAGATTCTTCAGATGCCTCTCGGAAATGGTCAAGAAAACACTCAAGGAGCCGCGCTATCTCGACACATCCTTTCACATGCACGATCATTTTCTACGCCTGGCGTATTCGGTGAATGAAAACACCGGGCTGGTGAGCTTACCTTTTGACGTTCAGGACTATGATCGTTTTGATCCTGTGCAAGCGCAGCCAAAAAACGTAACTCCGCTCCACAACTGGTGGTCGCTCCCCAAAAACGCGCCAGAGCGGATGCAGGACTTTATAAGATACGTAATGCGCGGCAAGGTTGCTCTGTCGTCCAAGGCGGTATCCATTCGGGCGGTTACTGTGCCGGCGGGGACGGACGGTACATGGCAGGTAGATCAGAAGGTAGTCCGGCAGGCGCGGATGCGCAAAAGACAGGCAGCGCGGGAGTTTCTGCCAAACGAGGGCTTTTGTGACAGGATGCTCAGGATAGGGCAGGATATGATCGACCTCAGAGATTTCCTGCTGTTGGAAGACCGGGACAGCAAAATGGCGTTGAGAACGTTAAAGCATCTGCACAGCACAGGGCAGACAGTCAGCCTGAATTCTATCGCCAGCAAATTTGATGTGGATGAGGATGATCTGAGGCTGCTGTGGAACTGGGATGTGAAAGAGCGGGCGTTCAGGTATTACGCGCGGGATGACATCAAGCAAGCTATATACACGCACGCCGAGGGGCGGAAAATCCGTGTCGGAAATGAGGATAAGCTCGTCTTTCTTCAGGAACCGGCGGACATACTGCCGCTGATAGTCTACGCTCATCTGAAGAGCGCCAATGCCCGGAACGAATATCCTGCTTTATACTTCACCAACTCCAAATACGAGCGAACCGGCGAGATACCAATAGCGTGCGACCTCAAGATCGAATTCAGCACAAGAAGCGAGGATGAGAGCATTCTGGAAGCGGTGACGCCTGTGCTTTCGCTCTTATCCGGGTTCGGAATAACCTTCTTCCTGTTCTTCGATGGCGTAAGAGCGCCGGACGTCATGATACCCTATGAGGCTTTCCCGAAAGTCGGTAAGCTGGCTTCCTTGAGGCACGAGAGCTTTCTGTCACAGCTTTCGCCGCACTTGAAACGCTCCATGCGCATGCCGGGCGCGATATGCAGGATCGTCAAAGATCCCCACGCACTTTCCCTCATGCCATACTCCATCCATCCACAGACGGGTCTGGCGTGCGTTCCCGTAAAGCTTTCTGATCTGCGATTCTTCTCCGAGAGAGACGCGTGGCTGGGCGAGGTGCAGGTGGATAACGAATGGTGGGATATTCCAGAGGACGCGGCTGACGTAACGGCAAGCTTTCTGAAGCAAATGGCGCCGTTAATAGGATTTTAGCAAGACATCATGATCCGAAATACATAGTAAAAAAGAAAAGGCGTCAAAAATGACGCCTTTCCCAGGATAAATCTTAGCTTACCATCGCTCTCTGCGGTTGTAACCACCACCGCCGCCGCCGCCGCCGCCGCCATAGCCTCGGCTTCGCTCTTTTGGAGCTCTTGCTTCGTCAACTTTGAGAGCGCGTCCACCAAGGTCCGTGCCGTTCATGGCTTCCTTAGCTTTCTGTGCATCCGCCTCTTGGACGAATTCAACAAATCCAAATCCTCTTGATCTGTTGGTATCACGATCTTTAACAACTACTGCAGAAGCAACTTCTCCATGTTCGGCGAATGCCTGCTCCAAATCCGAATCAGTTGTATCAAAGCTCAGGTTGCCAACGTACAATTTGTTTCCCATTATCTTTACCTTCCTCTAGATGAGTACATGCGAATCTGCCCTGCGTCAATGCAGAGCTAGCTGCATAATACTAATGATGTAGAGAGATACAACGCGTATCCCTCGCTGTACCCATTATCAGCACTCTTAGGAAGATCTCTGTGAACAAAGGATTTCCAGAACAACTATTCTGGATTAGATCCATTGCATACTGAATCCCCAGGATATAACTGCTGAAAACAGGCAAATATAAAGTTTGGCTCAAGGTGCTTTATAGAAAAGGTGTGCAAAAGAGAAGAATCTCGGTAAGATGGAAACTCAAACAGTCCGTTCGCAACAAGTTTTCTGTAACGCTGCCCAAGCACAGCTTCGGGTATAATGGTATCACAGAAAATCTAATCTGTCAACAAGTTTTTTTTTGCGCGCTAATTCTGCCGCCTTACCCGGGCTCAGTATTTGCATTCCGCAGCCGCATCCACGAACGCCTGCACATTCTCCGGTGAACCAAAGAAAAAGTGATCCGATGGACAGCATATATACCCGCCGTTGGGACAGGCTGCATGAAGCTCTTTCACCATCTCAGCCGCGATCTCCGGAGTGCCTTGCTCGAAGCCGCTGCTCTGGTCAAATCCGCCGATGAAGAACAGGCGGTCACCGATTAGTTTTCAATAGTATCACATGCCGCTGGCTTGTTCGGAAACGGGCTGGCAGCCTCGTTCTACTAATTGCCTGTCCCTTCGTCAAGAAATTGTGCCCGCAGAAATTAAGTTGTCAGTACACTAGTTGTCAACTTTGTTTTCGACATTGTATCGAATCCGCTCTCGAATGCCGGCAGCGATCATTTGCAGTGCGATGGGATTTTCGCGATGAAAGGGGATGATTAGATCGGCATATTGCTTGCACGTCTCGGTATATACAGGGAAATTAGGGATCACATCCTTGCGATACCACGCGACCGCGCGCTCCAGATCGCCGCCACGTTGACCTACATCGCGCAGCAATCGCCGCAACACACGCTCATGTGGATCCACGTCCATAAATAGTTTGACATCCATGAGATTCCTGAGGATCTCATTCCACAGGATTAGATGCCCGTCAACAATAACTACATCACGCGGTTGGATGATAGCAGGTTCGTCGCCGCGGGCAGCAGCGCGAGTGCCCGGAGGCGGGGTTTCAATTGGCTGGCGATCGACGAGTTGCTCAATGTGTCCGATGAGAATTTCCCAGCAGACGGCATCGGGATGGTTTGCCGTGATTACCTTTTCCCGGACTTCGGCGGGATACTCAGCCCAACTTTTAAAATAATAATCCTGATGAAGGATTACTGATGAAAGAGATGAAAGCTCCTCTACCAGTGCCTTCGCGAATGTTGTTTTGCCTGACGCCGAACCTCCCATAATGCCAACCGTCACTGGCTTAAAGCTCTGGGTCATGAAATTTTCCTCTTCTAAGTAATCAGACAGAATTAAACACGAATTACGCGAATTAAACAAATAACACGAATAATGCCCAATTTCATCAAGGATTAACTTGGCTCTGTCACATTTATCTGAGCAACAAGATTCTAGCCTGGTTTCCTACAGATGCTACTAGCCAATCACAGTATACCCCATACTGACTTCCTCGTAAAGGAGTTTAAAACGGTCTTTATTTTCCGATGGACAGAAGCTACAATGGAGATGGGAATCGACTTCCGACGCCCTCTATTGGCGGGACTTGCCTTTTTGCCGCTGGTTTCCGGTATATCCTTTTAGCTTTCTGAGAAATCTAAAGGGGATTGGGGGGATTTTCGATAGAACAATATATACCATACTCAAAAGTGTTACCACAATCGTGAAACATGCTAAATAAGGCGGGCAAATAATGCCCGCCTCGTAGCGCGTTATAATTGGTGCGGTTCACCTGTTTTTCTACTTTTCGTCATCCACTATCTCGTAATCAGCATCCACGACGTTTTCATCCTGAGGTGGCGGTGGCGGCGGCTGCTCAAATGGGCCAGCTTGAGGACCTCCTTGCGGTCCGGCCTGTGGTCCAGGTTGCTGTTCAGGTCCGCCCGCCTGCTGATACATCTGTGCGGAAGCCTCATGCCACACCTGCTGAAGCGCTTCGGTTGCCGCTTTGATCTCTTCTATATCTGACCCTTTTGCCGCTTCCTTAAGCCTGTCGATAGCCAACTCTAACTGGCTCTTGGTATTGGCATCCAGATTATCGCCGAATTCTTTTATATTCTTTTCGGTCTCATAGACCAGCATCTCGGCGTTGTTGCGGACTTCCACTTCTTCACGTTTCTTCTTGTCCTCGTCGGCGTGTGATTCAGCATCTTCAACCATCTGATCGATCTCAGCATCACTCAGCTTGTCTGATGCCTCTATCCGGATGCTCTGCTCCTTATGAGTTCCCAGGTCCTTTGCCGCAACGCTGATAATACCGTTGACATCTATGTCGAAAGCAACTTCGATTTGAGGTAAGCCTCTGGGAGCAGGCGGAACCCCGCTCAGATGGAATCTGCCTATGGTCTTATTGTAGACCGCCATCTCACGCTCACCTTGAAGGACATGAACTTCCACAGAGGGCTGATTATCCGCCGCTGTAGTAAATATCTGGCTCTTTCTCGTAGGTATAGTAGTATTGCGCTCAATGAGTCTGGAAAACACACCACCAAGTGTCTCTATGCCCAGTGACAGTGGGGTTACGTCAAGAAGCAATACGTCCTTGACTCCCTCGTCCTCTGACAGGATACCTCCCTGGATAGCTGCTCCGATGGCAACTACCTCGTCAGGATTCACTCCCTTGTGTGGCTCCCTATTGAATAGCTTCTTCACCACTTCCTGAACCTTGGGCATGCGTGTCTGACCACCGACAAGGATCACCTCGTCGATGTCATCGGCTGTCAGTTCTGCGTCTGACAATGCCTGCTTGCATGGACCCACTGTCCGCTGGATCAGATCATCAACCAACTGCTCCAGCTTGCTCCGCGTAAGAGTCACATTAAGATGCTTGGGACCACTGGCATCTGCTGTGATGAAGGGGAGATTCACCTCTGTCTGCATGGTAGTGGATAGCTCACACTTGGCTTTCTCTGCTGCTTCCTTCAGTCGCTGAAGTGCCATCTTGTCCTCACGC